>Ga0190307_1000047_pt1 | contig 40790 bp, 56 predicted proteins | sample 48700745_MG_FD_161653 | JGI IMG/M metagenome (GOLD analysis project Ga0190307, IMG submission 161653) | Hydrothermal vent sediment bacterial communities from Southern Trench, Guaymas Basin, Mexico - 4870-07-4-5_MG | ecosystem: Environmental > Aquatic > Marine > Hydrothermal vents > Sediment ... | reverse complement strand
TGGGGAAATGTACACTTTCGATGAACGTATCAACCGATACAATCCCTTTTTCTTTAAGCTCAAATATAGCGGCATCATCCCCGACATCTGGGAACATGGTTCTAAGAAATTCAACTATTTCGAACTCAGTTGCCATCAATACGAATGTTTATCATCTGGATAGCGACCTGATTTCACCTCCTCAATGTATTGCTTGATGGCAGCCTCGATTATTGACTTAATATCGACATATTTCTTAACAAACTTAGGCACCTTAGGCAACAGTGTAAACCCTAATATATCGTACACAACCAGTATCTGGCCATCACAATGTGGACCTGCCCCTATCCCATACACAGGGATATCGACCGCCTCTTTTATCAATGGTGTAACTTCCTTCTTTACCGCTTCCACAATTATACAGAATGCGCCTGCGGATTCGAGTGCCTTCGCATCCGCTATCAATTGCTTAATTTCCGTATCGGTTCTACCTCTTGCCCTGTAACCACCAACCTGCTTTATGCTTTGTGGTAGCAACCCTACATGGCCCATCACCGGTATACCACATTTGACGAGCCGTTCCACTGTAGGTGCTATGTCTACACCACCTTCGAGTTTTACACCATCCACCCCTTCTATCTTCATAAACCTACCTGCGTTACGTATGGCATCCTCTGGTGATACTTGATAGCTCATAAATGGCATATCGACTATCAGCATGGCATTCTTAACCGCACGTGCTACTGCACGGGTGGCAACCAACATCTCCTCCATGGTAACTGGCAACGTATCAGAATATCCCATCAATGTTGTACCATATGAATCACCCACAAGTATGACCTCAACCCCTAACATATCCTCGATTGCCGCCATCATATAGTCGTATGCGGTGAGTAAAACAACCTTCTCACCTTTGCGCTTCAACTCCCAAAGGTATGGGATGGTAATTTTCTTCATCATCTATTTCTCCAGATATATGCGAGGCACCCTTGTACTTATTCGTGTAGCAACCTCATAGTTCACTGTATCGGCAAGCTTAGCAACCTCTTCCATTGTGATGCCATGACCTACCAGGGTGACTTCATCCCCTATTTTCACATCCGGTATATTGGTGACGTCAACAATTGTTAGATCCATGCATACCCTACCCACTATGGGGGCTCTCTTACCATGTATCATCACATAGCCACGATTTGATAAGCTCCTTGGATAGCCGTCACCGTATCCTACACTCAATGTAGCGAGTTTCATCCTACACGGTGCAACAAACATATGGTCGTAGCTTACACCCATACCTTTATCTACCCATCTAATATCAACGATACGCGTTTTCCACTCGAGTATGGGTCTCACCGGTATAGTGGGGCTATGATCGAACGGCGATAACCCATATATCAATATTCCTATACGTACGAGGTCGAACTCCTCATAGGTTTCGGGGAACCTCAACCAACCCGCACTATTGGCAACATGTACCATGTAGGAATTACGTAACCTCTTTAATAGATTACGGAAATCCCGTACCTGCTGTAGTACTTTCGGCCCACCCTCGGGTAGGCTTGCAGTCGCCAGATGTGTGAATATCGACATTATCTTAACGTTGGGAATATCCTCCACATCGTTAATAAACTCAATGGCGTTTTCAGCTGGTACACCAGTGCGTCTCATACCTGTGTCTACCTCAACAAATATGTTGACCACCTTATGCAACTTTTGGGCTTCCTTAGATAATGCACGTACAATCTCAATACTGCTTACGGTGGGTATGAAATCATTTTCAACAACTGGTGTCACTTCGGGTTGCAATATCGGCGATAGTATGACTATGGGTTTGTCATTTTTGATTTTAAGAGCTTCATCCAATGAAGCCACCCCCCAAAAATCGATGTATTGATCGAGTACTGGCACAAGCCCCTCCAAACCATGCCCATACGCGTCAGCTTTTACTACTGCCAACAGTTTCTTACCCTTCAAGCGTTCCTTTATTACGGTTAGATTATGCCGTAACGCAGATAAATCTATCTCTACCCAGGTACGGCTAATCATGCGTATGCCTTCTACATATAAGTTCTGTTAAAGCTGCGGCAAGCACGATAATCCATCCGATAAGTGTGACGATCCCTGTTACATAGAAAAGTTTCGACTTACAGGTAAATTCAACATTATGCTTACCAGCTGTCAAATATATCGCACGTAATGTACCATCCGCTACGTAGACCTTGGTGGGCTTACCATCCACTCTGGCGTGCCAATCAGGATACCAATTCTCCGCAAGTACGAGGAATGTGGGTTTGTCGTTCACTACCTCGAGTGTTACATGATCCATGTCGTACTTCAGAATCTTAGCATATCCATTGACAAGTGTATCACCTTGTGGTACAGATGGATCTTCCTCCAATATCACCGTGTTATGGTACGGGAAATCGGGTCTCTTTATCAAAGCAAGTGCCTCATCCGCACTATCAACTACGACGTATCGTGGTGCAAAGAATGCACGTGGTAATGCATATGGGTTACGATAAATACTGTATCTGCGCCCTTTATAGACGAGATCGAACCTCGACATGTAAGATTGTGCTCTCTTTATGAAAGCTTGGGTTTGTGGATCGAACCGCGATATATCTTCTGGTATCGTGAATGTGATAATATATTTGGTGTTGAATACGTCCAACAAATGAGGTAACCGCCTCAAATCGTTAGGTCGAAACATCACCGTACCATGTGCACCTATGAATTTCTGATATCGGATGAGTGGGTTAGAGGTTGTACCACCTAACGTTTGTATATTATGATAGGGTAGATAGTGATCCTCCGCATGTTCATAATAGTAAGGGAACACCCAATAATAGTCAGTGTCACGCTTGAGTACTCTTACCACTTCATCCGGTCTGTAGTAGTAATGTGGTGGCGGTACTACTTTCATAAACCTGTAATCTACCTCCCATAGATCGAACAATATAAACACAGCAATCAACGACGCAAACCCAACATCGGTCAACCTCTTGTTCAACCGCAAGTAGCAAAACAGTGTTACCAGTGCGATTAATAAGAAAGATTTGAAATATCCCCAAACCATCAACGGATAGTTCCTTTCCATAGCCGATAATTTAGCCTCGATCTGATCACTTGGGTAACCAGCAGCTGCTAACACATGGCTGAAATGTGCACGTAATCCACTGATGATGGGCGATTTCGCCACACTAAAAACAAGCAATGTAATTGCTGCCCCCACTGCGCAGACCAACAGATAGCGTTGCGATATGCGTTTATGTTCCAACATCAACCTTAACCCGTATGCAAATAGTATGACAACGGAAAATGCACCTATTATCCACCACATGTCGGGTCCACGTAGCTTGTCCACCATAGGCAAAATATGGTATGGTATCCTATATAATGGAGTGTGGCCACCAAGTGCCAACAAAGTTGATACTATTAAACCGCCGGTAAAGAATCGTACGTAACTGTGACGTCGCCATCCCATTACTATACCGAAAAGCGATATCACAAGCACTATAACACCGAAATACCTTGAATGCAGCCTGAAATAGTTAGTCCCCCAATAGTTATCAAGTATACCCATGAAATGTGGATTGTAGAAGTCGACCAATTCAGAGGTTGGCATCGCCCATGAGGTGGCGTATTCATAACCACGCTCTATACCACGTACACCTGTCTCCAGTCGTATCAAACTGGGGCCAAACCTGAGTGCTAACACACATAGTACAACCATGAGGGCGAGTATGACCTTAAGGCCAAGTGAAACGCTCTCCCTTGGTTTACCCGCTCGTGCACGACGTATGAGCTCATATATAACGAAGAAACCGATAAGATAGCTTGCGTAATAACCGAACTGAAAGTGGCCACACATCATCATCGCCCATGCACCTGCCAACAAGAGGAAATGGCGTACTTTTTGTGTCTCAAACGCATACAATAGCGCAGAAAAGCACCAGGTGAGCCATGCCATGCTGGCAAGTTTAGGCCAATGTCCGCCATACATTTGACTTATACCGAACGCAGTAAACTCATATGCAATACCGGCAACTACTGCGATCCATAACTGAAACTTTAACCTATATCTTAGCAGATAGAACATACCCCAACCTGCCAGAAACAGACATATGAAGAAGAAGTAGAAATGTCGCACGTAAACCGGTAATGGTAAGAGTATATAACGTAAAGGATCAGTGTAACCCATACCGCCGGTGAATGTGGAATAACCACCCATTATGTATGGGTTCCACAGTGGTTGGTGTAAGTGTTTAAGCATATATTCATGCACCCGAACAGCGCCACCATACGCGATAAGGAAATCTGTACCAAACAGTGTCGACTTACCCACAAATAATCCCAAATGTGGCAAATAGAAGGCAACCGCTAACCCCAGAAATATTAGTGGAAACCACCTTTCGTGTGAGATAAGCTTATGCGTAGGTGGTGTGGGTTTGGATTTAACCTTCTTTTTCTTGCCCATCGTTTACCTCAACCACTTTGGCCATAAACTCACCCTCTGCAACAAGCCTATCACCTACATAAGCCTTTCCTTCCATCACACATACGCCACGGGTAAACTTCTTCAGTATCATCTCGTTACGTAATGTGTCACCAGGTCGTACAGGGGCACGAAATTTGGCCTCTTTAATAGCGAGAAAGTAAACCAACTTACCTTTGGGGTTATCTACCTTCTTTAATAGAAGTATACCACCCGTCTGTGCCATAGACTCAACTATGAGCACACCTGGCATTATTGGGTTACCGGGGAAGTGACCGATGAAGAATGGTTCGTTTATGGTGACATTTTTGATACCCACAATACGGTTATCGTTGAGCTCGACGATCCTATCGACCAAAAGGAATGGGTAACGATGTGGCAATATCTCCATGATTTCATGGATCTCCATCATCACCTCCTGATTAAACTTAACATGTGATGGATAAAAGTCAATCAACCACTTATAACATATGAATAGAAAGGGAATTGAGGAGTATCATCCAACTTAGAGATAATGGAGGTGGCGGGACTCGAACCCGCGTCCAGAAGTGTCAGAGCAAAGGGCTCTACATGCTTAGACCCAGCTTGCTTTACCCCTATGGTCCGCTGGGCCCCGAACCATAAGGGATAGATCCCTTCGGTGTCGTCGTCCACCTCGGGATCAAAGGTATGGACGACCACCCCCTAACCCATCCCCTGTGGACCTTGGGGGTAGGTCCACAGGTTAAGCCTGCTCATCATCAGGCAACCGCATATTCGGCGGCAGTTATTTAAAGTGCCCGATTTTACGAGTCGGGCGACTCGGCATGCTCCCTTTACTCTGATCACCCCTGTCGAGACCTTTCACCCCCAGAGCAATTATAAACTAATCGCAAAGCCCGAATGTCAACCTATTTGAATGTTATCCTTTCTACATCGTATATTGTTTTAACCCCATCTCTCTCATTGAGTGCACCAATTCATATAAGTCCTTACTATAGAAGAGGTGCCCTCCACATCCACAATCTGTAGCACCAAACTTCTGGATGGGTTTGAATCTTGACCTCAACCCATCTGCGAGCTCACATTCACACCTGTATTTACTTTCACGATAGTAGATTGCTACAATCCGTCCATATTCGAGCAGATAATCTATATGCCAGCGTTTACGTTTATGGTTGGATATGTGGTATTTCACACGTACCTCGATATTATTCATGGCTGACCCCACATATGCGTAGTAACCACGTGCAAATGTTAAGCTGCCGAGCTTACCTACTGTTGTTTTGATATCTCTGGGTAATTCTACCAGCAATACATAGCATCCTTTCATTACTATAAAATTAACACATGACCCCATATTCGCCAGCTTATATATTGATTTTTTGTCCATTTATCTATATTTAACAAACGGAGGTTAAGATGCCCAAAAGAACCTATCAACCCAGTCGCATCAAACGCAAACGTACGCATGGATTTCGTGCACGTATGCGCACAAGAAGCGGTAGAGCTATCATCAAACGTCGTAGACGTGTTGGCAGGAAACGGCTTACCGTGTAGACGTGACGAACGTTTACCCAAGGAGGAACGTTTAAAGAGACGCAAGCAGATACTGGAGGTCTTTACAAAAGGTAAAACCATCAGTGGTAACCATATGGTTATACACTATTTAACAGGTAGGCCCGACCGCAAGGCAGGGTTTGCGGTTTCAAAGAAGGTGAAACGCAAAGTCGATCGCAACCGTATCAAACGTAGGTTACGTGAGATCTATCGTCGTGAGAAGTGGCGGCTCAAAAACGTGCACCTTATGATTGTAGGAACTGAAAGTGTCTTACATGAGGATTTTCGTACACTATACCATGAGCTTGTTGATTTACTCAACCAAATAGCAGCTGATGAAGGAGATAGCACTTCTGCTGATTAGGTTTTATCAGAATTTCATCTCCCCCATATTGCCACGACATTGCCGATTCTATCCAACCTGTTCCGAATACACGTACCAAGCGATCAAGAAATACGGTTTACTTAGGGGTATAATCAAGGGCATCATCCGTATATCTAAATGCCATCCTTTTCACCCTGGTGGCTATGACCCATTAATCTAATGTATCGTAAGCTGTTTGGCTTCAGCTTGGGTACCGGTATATCGCGAGCGTTCGGGTTCATTCGCGAAATCGTCATCGCACACTTCTTTGGTGCATCTGCTAGCCTTGACGCATTTTGGGTATCCTTCCGTATAGCTAACCTTGCACGTGAGATGTTAGCCGAAGGTAGCATCATACCATCGTTCGTACCATTATTTACAGATAAGGTAAAATCCGACCAGCAAGCTGGATATCGGTTTGCCAATACCGCCATATGTACTGTACTCACAATAGCACTGATTATATCCATATTTACAGCATTGTTTGCACCCTATCTTGTACGTATAATAAGTCCAGGCTTCTATCACGATACGTTTAGGTTCAACCTTGCCACCCGCCTCACACGGATGATGTCGCCTTTCCTTCCAATAATGGTGGTAGCTACGTTTTTTATGGGGATATTGAACTACTTCTCGCGTTTCTTTGTCACAGGTATTGCACCTGTATTATTCAATATCGGCATAATCGCAACATCTGTTATATTTGCTAAATACATCGGTGTGTATAGTATCGCTATAGGGGTGCTTATCGGTGGTATCGGTCAGGCTACCCTCCAATACCATTTTTTGAAATCGCATGGTTATAGGTTTCGACCTTATCCCATCTTCAGCGATCCCACCGTACGTCGTATGTTACGTCTTATGTTGCCCGTGGTTATATCGTTTCTGGTTTTACGATTGAGCAGCATCATCAACACCATTATCGCATCCTTTTTGGCAGTAGGTTCTATCTCGTACCTTGAGTATGCATTTAGATTTATATATTTACCTGTTGGTATGATAGGTGTAACGATAGCAAACGTTGGTATACCTACTTTTACGCGCCAATTTGCGGATACTGGTTCGATAACACAAGATCTACATAAAGTGTTGAAATTCGGCATACTCTGTAGTGTGGCCGCTATTACCTTGCTGTTGATATTCGCACATCCATTATGTCGTATCGTTTACCAACATGGTGCATTCACTGCAGTAGATACGTACCATACCTCACGTGTCATACGCTTTTACTCGTTTGCTATACTGGGGATGACGCTCAATCGCACATTTTCATCTATATTTTATGCATTGAAGGAACCCACGACACCACTTAAAGTTACCCTAATAGGGGTGGCCATACATCTTGGTGTAGCACTTACGTTTGTGGGTAGGTTGGGGCTTGTTGCGTTACCACTTGGTGTATCAGTTTCAAGCATATCAAGCTCAGTTATATATGGGGTATTAGTTAAACGCAGGTTAAATGGAAGATAAGTTAACCATACTTCAATCCAAACGCAACCTAATAGTACGGTGGTTACGTATTTTTCTCATCATAACTGTTGTGAGCATAATCGTGGTACTTGTCTTCACTACAGGTAAAGACACCTTACAGGCGTTCAGAAACTTTTCCCCCCTATACTTTCTGCTTGCACTGTTGGTGACAGCTACGTTCTATTATTTTGAACTCCTACGTGTACAGGTGCTGGGTCGTGCCATGGGTAAACCCATATCGTTACGTACGGCATCCGAATTCTATTTCGGGGGCTGTTTCCTCACCATAGTACCGACCGGTGTTGTGGGTGTACCTTTTCAACTCTATGTACTACACCGGGATGGGCTTAACCTCGGTGAGGCCGGCAATGTGATTATCATGCGTGCGATACTTAACGTATTGATCTTACCCCTATTTATACCGATTATACTCTTAGAGAAAGAATTGCTACGCGGTCGTTTCGTTGTAAGGGCTGGCAGTTACGTAGGCATAATTGTCTTACTTCTTGTAATACTATTTATTGTATTCCTTTTTATGCCCAAAAGGTGGTCAAAAGGTAAGTTCTCCCGCGTATATAATGAGCTACAAAAGTTACGGGTTGCTATTAAACAGACCTTCACCCATGGTAAACTATTTTTCCTACTTTCGTTCGGTACGACCCTTATTGCACGTTGTGCATTTTTTACCATACCTTATGTCTTATTCAAAGGGTTAGGTGTTGATCCACCCTTTTTGACAACTTTTGTAATACAGATAATACTGTCGTACTTGTTACTTTTTATACCGACACCTGGATCCACTGGTGTAGCAGAAGCTGGTGGATTCGGGTTCTGGCGTCTCATATGTCCCACGCATCTTCTTGGTCTTTACGTGGTTATATGGCGGTTTTATACTGGGTTGCTCGCTATGATAATCGGTGGTATCCTCATACTTCGTCTGTTATATCAACCGAAAAGTGACTCCACACGTTCGTAATCCTCTTCTGTTTCCCATGGTAGTTCCAGATACTTAGCAGCTGCCTCATCTACTATAACTGTGGTGTCACGATGCAATTGTAGCACACTCGCAGGCACCATCGCTGTTATAGGGCCTTCTACCGCCTTTTTAATTGCATCTGCTTTGGATTCACCACTTGCTAACAACAATATCGCCTTTGCATCCAAAATCGTACCTATCCCCATCGTGATTGCGTATTTGGGTACATTTTCAATCTTGCCGTCGAAGAATCTCGCATTATCTCTACGTGTAACTTCGAGCAACGTCTTTATACGAGTACGTGACCCTAAAGATGACCCAGGTTCATTAAACCCTATGTGGCCATCACGCCCTATACCCAATATCTGTAGATCTATGCCACCGAACTTACGTATACGAGCTTCATACCAATCACAATGTTGCCGTATATCGGGAGCGTTACCATCTGGTATATGTACATTAGATGGATTTATATTCACATGGTGGAAGAAATTCTCCCACATGAAATGGTGATAGCTTTGTGGATGGTTCTTGGGTAGCCCTATGTACTCATCGAGGTTAAACGTAACCACTCGTGAAAAGTCGAGCCCCTCTTCTTTGTGCATACGTATGAGTTCACGGTACAAACCCAACGGCGTATTACCGGTAGCTAACCCCAGCACTGCGTCTGGCTTTTCTCGTATCAGAGTAGCTACTATTTTAGCCGCCAATTTAGACAAACGTTCATAGTCTTTTACCTTTATGACACGCATCTCTCCTCCTTTTTGACATGAATTTGTCTAACTTCCGTATTCGGGTAATAATGTAAAAGTATCTGCCTGTAATTCCATCCTATAGATGCTAACTTAGCTGCCCCTACCTGACACATTCCAACCCCGTGGCCCCAACCTGCTCCTCTCAATATGAACTGTTGTCCATTGTATTTCACATAGAATGCAGAACTTGGCAAATACGTGGGTGACAGTATTGCTCGTATTTTAAGCTCACCCGTCACATCGAGTGTCCCCTTTTCTCCCTTTATTTGTAACTGTAATATACGGCCAGATCTACCACGTCTTAAGGGGTTGACCTGTACTGGATACCCTATATCTATGCCAGTCTTGTTGTTAATAATCTCACGCAATGCATATGGGTCGATTGTTTCGTACCACCTGAAGTACTTTCTACCGTATTCGAAATATTCAGTATCACCCTGTGTGTTGCAATACGCAGGTGGTGGCTGTTCTATCCATAACCTGAAATTATCTTCTTTTTGCAGATCCATATTATACGTACCGGGGCCATCGAATATCGAGCATGAGTAAAAGGTTTCACCCCATACGTTATTAAACTCCTCGGTTACACCACCACATACCTTCGCAAACCTCGTATCCACAAGTTTACCCTTATAGTAGAGCGCCTCACCGCGGGTCTCATCTATCACCTTACGGGCAATATTGTTCTCATCCCTTATACCGCGATATTCCTGACAATGATCATCGTTACATACGTCAAAAGGCTCCCCTATATGGTGTTTGATGGCTGCCGTAAGTAACCAGTTTCTGGCAACCACAGCTTGCGCCTTCAACGCCTCCATTGGGAGTGATACCAGCATTTCCGACGATATCACACTCGCAAGATATCTCTCGAGCTCTATATGATTAATAAGAAGAAGTTTACCATCATAACCGATAGTGAATTCGATCTCACCTTCATAACTCTGCCTCTCTTCAAACTCAAAATGGAACCCACGACCCACTTTATTATATATGATGAGATCGAATGGCTCCCCTGGTGATACATAAAAGTGTTGAGCTAACTGCACTGTTCGACCATCACTTATATTGCGGGCGATCACCTTGGCTATAGCCGGACGCTTCACCTCGGGAAAGAAGTACACACTATGATGCGACAATATCTGCAACGAATCCGGTACCCGAAACGGTCCTATACCTGCAAACCATATACCTTTATATTTGATCACACTTGATGAATAGCCACGTGATTCAAACTCTTTTATTGTGCTTGCTAATCTATCCTTTTCGGCAGCTTCACCTACTACCAGAAAGTAGTCAATATGGGGTGAACTCAGTATCTCGCTCCTTACTTCCCAAACCCCGGCACGTAGCTTTTGATTACCGAATTTAATGGGCTTCCGAAGCTCTATCTTCACCTTATCCCCTTTGAATATACATACTTTCAGCTTCTCTGTAGCCATTTGCTTCTATTTTATGGGGTTTTCAGTAAAGTCAATCTAACTTGACGATTAATATAGTTTAATATCTTAAAACATTCAGAAATCATCTTATGGGGTCTATATTAGTTACGGGAGCGGCTGGTTTTATAGGTTGGAAGACTTGTGAAAAGTTGTTAGAATATGGCTACACAGTGGTTGGTATCGACAACTTAAATCACCACTACGATGTAAGACTTAAGCAATGGCGGTTGAATCAACTGGAAAGATTCGTCAATTTTACGTTCCACAAGCTTGACATCGAACATATCGAAGCCTTACGCTCATTATTCCAGAAGTACAAATTCGATGCTGTCATAAATTTAGCTGCACGTGCTGGTGTAAGAGCCTCGGTGGAAAATCCACACATATACTTCACTACCAACACGCTTGGTACACTTAACCTGTTGGAACTCTGTAAAGAATTTGACATAAGAAAATTTGTCCTTGCATCCACATCTTCCCTATATGCAGGACAAAATATGCCATTCAAGGAGGACCTACCCGTCAACACACCTATCTCTCCTTATGCTGCATCGAAAAAAGCGGCAGAAGTTCTATCTTATACTTACCACTCTTTATATGGGATTGATGTATCCATTCTTAGATATTTCACGGTTTATGGGCCAGCTGGCCGTCCCGATATGAGTATATTTAGGTTCATCAAATGGATAGATGAAGGGACACCCCTCCAACTATTTGGAGATGGTTCGCAGAGTCGTGACTTCACTTATGTGGATGACATTGCTGAAGGCACAATAAAGGCGCTCAAAAACGTAGGTTATGAGATAATAAATTTAGGTGGCGGTAACAAACCCTACTCCCTGAAATACATTATCTCGTTGATTGAGAAGCTTCTCAACAAAAAAGCAAAAATAGAACATAAACCATTCCATATAGCAGATATGAAAGCAAGCTGGGCTGATATATCGAAAGCAAATAAGCTTTTGGGTTGGCAACCCCGTATAGGTATAGAGGACGGATTAAAAATGACCGTAGAGTGGCATGTGAAAAATAGAGGTTGGCTGAAACAAGTGCAACTATGAACCACAGTCCCACATCACAAACCTTATCTGTTATAGGGTTGGGTTACGTGGGGCTTACCACAGCAGTAGGGTTTGCTGAGTTAGGGCATAAAGTTATCGGGGTGGACGTTGATGACGAGAAGATTAAGACATTAAACCGCGGCATCTCACCCATTTATGAAACAGGTATGGACCAGCTACTACGTAAAAACCGACATAGGCTCACCTTTACGGTAGACTTAAACGAAGCAGTTAGGTCATCCTCCATCATCTTCGTAGCTGTAGGTACACCAACTAAAGATACTGGTGAAGCTGATCTCTCTCAGATAATAGATGTAGCACATGGGTTAAGTGAATCAATAAATAACTATAAGATCATCGTGATAAAAAGTACCGTCCCTGTGGGGAGCGTCGACCTCATCAGGAACATACTGTCACAAAAACGTAAGGAAGGTAAAGATTTCGATCTCGTGGTTAACCCCGAATTCCTGCGTGAAGGGAATGCAATCCATGACTTTTTCAACCCCTCCAGAGTGGTCATAGGAGCAGACAACAAGCAAGCGGCTCAGGTTGTGGCTCAACTTTATAAACCATTATCAACACCGATCCTCATAACCCCACCAATAGATGCACAGATGATAAAGTATGCAGCAAATGCCTTTCTTGCTTCCCGCATATCGTTTATAAATGAGATAGCTACGATCTCAGAAAGAGTAGGCGCTGATATCAAAAATGTCATAAAAGGGTTAAGCTATGATCCCAGGTTAGGCGATGGATACCTCTCCCCCGGTATAGGGTTTGGTGGACCATGTCTTACAAAAGATTTGAAAGCGCTCATCCACATGGCACAATCCTATGACTATGAGCCACGCTTTTTAAAGTCCATACTCGAAAGAAACGAGGAACAAATACAGTCCATAGTGTGGAAGGTAAAGAGGGCACTTGGTGGTATCCTCTATGGGAAAACAATCGGTGTGTTGGGACTATCTTTTAAACCAGGTACCAAGGACATACGTAACTCACCCGCTGTTAGGATAGTGAAACTGTTGAAACAGGGGGGTGCATTAATAAAAGCTTACGATCCAATGGCCATGGATGAAGCCAAAACCATACTCCCGGATATTGAGTATTGTGCCACTCCTTATGAATTCAAAGATTTAGATCTATTACTCCTATTAGTAGGATGGGAGGAGTTCAAGCAACTCGATTATCGACGCCTTAAGAAGGGTATGTCCACCCCTATAATAATTGATGGGGTAAACCTCCTCGAACCCGAAGTTATGAAAGAGTTGGGCTTCACCTACAGCGGTGTAGGTCGTTAATCCTGTGTAGTATCTTTACGTTTTAAGTTTAAAATAGCTTTAATAGGTATAGGTTTTACAGGTGGACGTGCCGTAGGTGGTTTTATATTTTCCAGTGGAATACCAAGTTTCTTGCTAATGATTTGTGCGATCAATCTTTGACAGGTCCTACCCTGACAGTGTCCCATGCCTGCACGTGAAGCTCTCTTAATCTCCTCGAGCGTATGGTAGCCCTGTTCAATATATTTTATGATTTCATCCTCTGTGAGATCTTCACACCTACAGATTATCTTTGCGTCTTTGGGTTTATCGTTCATTTACACATATCAAATCTTTTAGTCTTGCAAACTTCTTCTTACCTATCCCCGGTACCTTCATTATATCTGTTATCTTTGTAAATTTATGTTTCTCACGATATTTTATGATCTCATTTGCAATGGTGGGGCCTACACCTGGTAGGCTCAAAAGTTCCTCAAACGTAGCGGTATTGAGGTTAACCTTCTTTTGTGATACCATATGGATATTCGATTCACCTTCTTTTATAGTATCTACAGATGTGCCGATGGTTTCAATTACGAACTCACTCACCACCGGGCTTTCCTTTAGCTTTAGCCAATACACTATAACCCCTACGAATATACCTGCCAGCAATATAAGTAGAAGCTTCTGTTCGAGTGGTGTAAAAATCTTCATACCTCTCATTCTTTTAACCGTTTCTCCAGTTCTTTCACTTTACGTGCAATTTGCGGTAATTCAAACAATATCGCATAGGTACGTCGTGCTTTATTATATTCACGTGCGGGATAACCAAACAGCTTAGTATTCGGTGGTGCACTCTTCGTAACACCTGACTGTGCAGCTACCATAACACCATCGCCTAACTTCACATGGTCAGTGATACCCACTTGCCCTCCCAACATCACCCAGTTGCCGAGCTCTGAGCTACCTGCGATACCGGTTTGTGCCGCAATAACCGTGTTCTCACCTATCTTCACATTATGTGCGATTTGGACGAGATTATCGATCTTAACCCCTTTACCGATATGAGTAGGTCGTAACGTTCCACTATCTATGGTGACATTTGCCCCTATATGAACGTCATCCTCGATAACTACACCGCCAACCTGTGGTATATGTAACCATCCATCTTCACACCTTACGTAGCCAAAACCGGGGCTACCGATGATTGTACCACTATGTATCACGACATTCGACCCTATTGTAACACGTGGATAGATTACGACACCTGGATATATTACAGTGTTAGCACCTATCTTGGTACCACCTGCAATGTATACGAACGGATGTACGACGGTACGATCACCTATCTCAACCGCATCCCCTATCCATGTATATGCACCTATGTGCACATTTTTGCCTAACTTGACCTCACCTAAGTATGCCATTGGGCTTATGGAGGGCTGTGGTACCTCCCTTGGATAAAATAGCTCAACGAGCCGCACAAAGGCAACCTCTGTATTTTTAACCCTTATGAAACTATAGCTTAACTTGCGGTCTGGTACTACATTAGGTGGGATCACTACAGCGCCAGCCTTCTTTTTAATCTTATACCAATCCTCCTCCTTACGTAATACAGCGATCGTATCTTCGTCAACTTCGTCAACAGGTGCTATATCTTTGATCTCATGCTCGGGGTCACCATCTACTTCACCATCCAGTATATCTGCTATATCTTTTACTTTCATGGAAACTGTATTTTCTCCACCATCTTCGAGACAAGCGTCTTTATAGCCTCCTCAGACGTACCCGTCATGGTCTCTTCAACCTCACTTATCACAGCCTCCTCTTTTACACTTATAACTTTACATTTGCCGGTGACTACACCACCCGATGTGCTAACTTCACCAATAATGACCAGATCAAGTGGTACCAACCTACCCACCTCCAATGCATCGTGGAAATCGAAGTCCTCTTCCCTCTTACCTATAAGCCCTGCATCCCCTATGGCGCTGTTGATACGATCCTTTTCAGCTATCTCATATTTACCGATGACTGCGATAGCGGCCTTCATGAAGCTCGCCATCTTGCTACCTAACCCTAACCGCTTGCTTTCATCGTCCAACTCTTTGAATTTAAACACCCAGAAACGTGGCTTACCGAGCAACGATGGTGTTGTATCTATTTCAGCCTGTACAAACTCAGCATTTAGCTCGTTGAGCACCTTCTGGGTAAGGTCGTCTTTCTCATCATAGTAAAGTACCATACCGCTGGCGAGATCGAGTATCACCGTATAACCCTCCTCCTGTGCTATTCTCTGGGTTATCTCCTTCACCCTACGTATGAAAGGATCCATCACCTCGCTATAGAGTTGCTCAAGCTTACCACCTGGGGCAAACACTTCCTGTAAGAATTGTTGATATTCAGCCTCCTTCTGACGGATTTCTGAGAGCCTTCTATCAAACGCCTCTTCGGATAGCATTGCACGTTGCTCTTCTAAGGCATTGTACATATCGCGTATTTCGGTTTGCATCTGTTGTGCCTTTGCCTCCCATTCTTGCTTACGTCTATTGTATTCATTTAGTAATGTCTCTTTGCCACGATATCCATCCAGTATTCTTTGTGAGTTAATGAACCCAATCTTCACCTCTGCAAATAACGAACCTATCCAAAACAAAAATAACAAAGATGCAACCTTCCGCATCATGCTCCTTGTTTGGCGGATTTTTCCTCTGGTTTGGTTGTCACCTCTTTCTCGAAGTCGGTCAACTTCCAGAGGACAAGACGTGCACCGTCGCTCTTCCTTATCCCATAGTGTAATATTTGAGTGTAACCCCCTTCCCTCTCACGTACTTTTGGCACTATAACGTCAAAGAGATGCCTTACGATATCCGGTTGTGGTAACCTCGCCAATACTTCCCTACGGGCAGCCAGGTCTCCCCTTTTGGCGATATGTATCAACCGTTCCGCAAGCGAGCGTGCAGCACGTGCCTTCGCCTCTGTGGTGACAATAGCTTTATGTGTAAACAATGCAGCTACAAGGTTACGCAATAGAGCACGCTTATGGTCGAGGTGCCGACTCAATTTGATGCGTTTCACTTTGTGACGCATGTCACTTCTCTATTATATATTTTTTGAACTTCTCCTCAAGCTGCATACCGAGGGCAAGATTCAGCATACCCAGTGCTGCCTTCAATTGATCGATCGACTTACGTCCAATATTGGGTATTTGGTAAATCTCTTCCTCGGAATACTGTATGAGGTCACTAACGGTTTCAATCCCTGCATCCTTAAGTGCTTTCAGGGTACGTGAACTTATTATATCTTTGAGTGTATCAATAGGTTGTTGTATCTTACGTAGAAATTCTTCTTCCTCCTTTGTGAGCCCCTTCACGAGTTCAACCGGTACAGCTTCAAGCTCTGATATCCGTTCCATATGTAATATGAGCAACTTACTTGCTGCCACGAGCGCTGATTTAGGGTCAACCCTACCATCAGTCCATATCTCCATGGTTAATTCATCATAATCCACACGTTCCTCCACACGTGTAGTGCCAACCTCGAAGGTCACCCTTGTGACGGGTGAATACAATCCATCTATAAATATAGTGCCTACAGGTGCATTTTTGCGTCTCAAATACTCGAGCGGCGTATAACCTCGACCAGTAGTCACTTCCATCTCCATCCGTAATGGACGCTCGAGGTCCTCAACCACCGTAAATAGATATTGATCGGGATTCACGATCTCCACATGGTGATCACCTTTTAAATCCTTAGCTTTCACTTCACCTTTCTTCTGTACCTCCAGCCTCAATGTGGTCTCGAAGACCTCCGTCAGCTTTAACTTTACCTTCTTAAGGTTGAGTATAATTTCAGGTACATCTTCGCGTATGTTTTCGAGTGACGAGAATTCATGTGATACACCATCGATCCGTAACGCGGTTATCGCTGCCCCAGGTATTGACGATAAAAGTACCCTCCTTAGGGCATTACCTATCGCCCAACCCATACCTTTTTCAAGTGGTGTAAAGAGGAACTTACCATAGGATGGAGTGTGTTCCAGGATTTCAATTCTCTCTGGTAATTTATATCTTACAAACTTCATATACCCTCCAATTATTTAGAATAGAATTCAATTATCATACCGGGGTTTACAGGTATGTCCACGTTTGCGAGTGTGGGCAATGCTACCACCTTTGCGGTAAACTGATCACCGTCGAGCTGCAACCAACTTGGTATATCACGATCCTGTTTCAATCCCAACTGTACCGGCTGTATGTCTCTACTATCGGGATGTAACTCAATCTTATCTCCCACACGCACAAGTATTGACGGTATGCTAACCCTTCTCCCATTAACTAATACATGTCGATGTGCTACCAGCTGCCGTGCTGCTACACGTGAAGGTGCCCATTTAAGTCTATACACTACATTATCGAGCCGCCTCTCAAGTAGCTGGAAGAGTAGTTCACCCGTATCGCCCTCCATCCTTTCTGCCATCTCGAAGTAGCGTCTAAATTGTGTCTCTGATACCATATAGTGGCGACGTACTTTCTGTTTCTCACGCAGATGTAACGCATAACCAGTGGGTTTCTTTATGATCTTCTTGGGACGCTCGCCCGGCGGGCCGGGTCTACGGCGTTCAAGTGGACACTTCTCACTATAACATTTGTCACCCTTAAGATACAGTTTAACACCTTCACGCCTACATAGACGACATTTTGGTCCAGTGTATCTTGCCATCACACTCTCCGTTTTTTGGGTGGCCTACACCCATTATGTGGTATAGGGGTTTTATCTCTTATAGCAGTGACCTCAAGCCCTTCACCATGTATTGCACGGACGGCGGTCTCTCGCCCGGGACCTGGCCCCTTTATCCATATCTCCACACGTCGCATACCCGCATCGTATACTTTACGTGCAACCTCACGCGCGGCTAATCCAGCTGCAAATGGTGTCCCCTTCTTTGTCCCCTTATACCCTATGGTACCACCGCTTGCCCACGTTATTACGTTACCCTCCTTATCCGTAACCGTTACTATTGTGTTGTTAAAAGTGGTATGAATATGCACTATACCCTCAACTGGCACCTTTTTTAACTTCTTAGATCCACCACGGCGTGCCATTTTATCTCCTATTAGCTCTTTTTACGTTTACCTATTTGTGCACCTCGTGGCCCCTTGCGTGTACGTGCATTCGTCCGTGTACGTTGCCCCCGTACTGGTAAACCGGCTTCATGTCTTAAGCCACGCCAACACCTTATCGCTATCAGTCTTTTAATGTTATCCCTCACCTCTGCACGTAGTGCACCTTCAACTTTGTATTTACCTTCTATCTCCTTACGTAGTAATTCTATCTCCTTTTCGGTCAGATCTTTCACCCTTTTATCAGGGTCCACCCCCGTAGCTTCCAGTATCTTGCGTGAACGTGACAATCCAATCCCATAGATATAGGTGAGTGCAATCTCTATCCTCTTGTTTGGTGGTAGATCACGTCCTGCTATACGTGCCATCAGCCCTGCCTTTGGTTATGTTTTGGATTCTTTTTACATATTACCCGGACAATACCTTTCCTACGCACAATCTTGCAATCCCTACAACGCTTTTTAACGGAAGCTCTAACTTTCATTTTACCTCCTCAAAACCTGTATATAATACGTCCACGTGTTAAATCATAAGGGCTAAGTTCAACCCGTACGCGGTCACCTTCCACAATCCTAATAAAATGCATACGCATCTTACCGGAGCTATGTGCAAGCACCTCCAATCCATTATCAAGTACTACACGGAATAGCCCACCCTTCAGCACCTCTTTGACTGTACCTTCCATTTGTATCATTTTCTTTTTGCCCATTCTTCTATTTTTTCACGAATTTGGTCAAAAACCTCATCTATTGTACCAGTTGCATCTATCTCTTCCAGTAGCCCATTTCTTCGATAATATTCAACCAACGGTGCAGTTTCACGATGATATACTTCCAACCGCTTACGTATTACATCCTCACGATCATCTTCCCGCTGTATAAGTGAGCTTCCACACTTATCACATCTCATATTATCACTGGGTGGTTTAGTTATAATATTATAAACCTCACCACATCGTGGACATATTCGTCTTGCGGTTAACCTTTTAATGATCTGTTCGTCGTCACATTTTAAATATAATACTTTGTCCACTTTAATCAACCCCTCAAGTGCCCTGGCCTGCTCGACATTACGTGGGAAGCCATCCAGCACGATGTTGGAATTGCAATCGATCTCCTGTAGCTTTTGCTTAAGTACCTCCACAATTAGGTGATTGGGGACCAACTCACCCCTATGTACATATTGTGCTACTTTATTGCCAAGTGTGTCACCCTTTTCTATGCTCTCACGTAGTATATCGCCAGTTGAGATATGTATCCAACCCATTTGTGCCAACCTCACTGCCTGTGTACCTTTACCTACACCTGGTGGCCCTAAGATAACAATATTCATCCGCGTCTACCTCTTATTCTACCCCTGTGTAAGAAACCCTCATAGTGCCGCATAACAAGGTGTGCCTCTATCTGACGTAAGGTATCGAGTGCAACCCCCACCACAATTATGAGTGAGGTACCCCCGAAATAGAATGGTACATTAAGTTTAGCTGTTATATAGGTTGGTACTATTGCTGCAAATGCGAAGAACAATGCACCCGGTAGCGTTATACGTGTTAGAACATGGTCTATATATTGAGCAGTTTTCTCACCAGGTCGTACCCCTGGTATGAATCCGCCATAACGCTTTAGGTTATCGGCCAAGTCCTGCGGATTTATCACTATAGCTGTGTAGAAATATGCGAAGAACACTATCAATCCTGTATAAATTAGGTTATAGATCCAGCTCTGTGGGTTAAGTATGTTGACAACTTCCTGTGCAATGGGGTTGGCAGAAAAGAAGCGTGCCATCGTTGCCGGTAGCATAAGTGCAGATTGTGCAAAAATTATAGGGATAACGCCTGCTGTATTCATGGTTAATGGTATATGTGTGCTCCTCCCCCCGTATATCCTTCTACCTACCACACGTTGTGCATACTGTACCGGTATACGACGTTGCGCTTGTGTCACCCACACAAGTGCTAACGTAAGTAAGAAGAACGTCACTAACACCACAAATACGGCAACCGGACTTAACCCCACCCTTACCATCTGTAACGTCCGTATAAAATAGTTTGGAAACCTTGCAATAATCCCTACCATTATTATGAGTGAGATACCGTTTCCGATACCACGCTCGGTTATGAGCTCACCCAACCACATTATAAATATTGTACCCGCAACAAGTGTGAGCACTGTTAAGAATTTGAATCTAAGCCCAGGATTCACCACCACTACACCGCTGGGGGTACGGAGGTTCTCTAACATCACTGCTATCCCAAACCCCTGTAAAGTACTTATAGCTACTGTAAGGTAACGTGTGTATTGCGTGATTTTACGTCTACCCTCTTCACCTTCCTTCATCAATCTCTGGAAGTAAGGTACTGCTGCACCCAACAGCTGTAATATAATGGATGCACTAATATACGGCATTATGCCAAGCCCAAATATTGTACCATTGGCGAGGTTACCACCTACAAAGATATCGTATAACCCAAGTATTGTACCTCTCGCACCAGCGAAGAAGCTCAACAACGCCTTGGTATCCACACCCGGTAATGGGATGTGGCTCCCTAATCTATAAACTGCAAGTAATGCAAGCGTAAAAAGTATCCTATTTCGCAGATCCGGTATCTTAAATATGTCACGAAATCTACCAAACATCACTCAAGTATTTCTATCTGACCGCCCATCTTTTCTATCTCTTCTTTCGCTTTTTTGCTAAACTTATGTGCTACAACTGTGAGTTGTCGCAGCAATTCGCCATCACCCAATATCTTCAGAGGCAGCTTACCTTTGTATAAACCTACCTGTTTCAGTTTCTCAGGGGTAACTCGTGTACCATCTGGAAATATATTGAGCTGCTTGATATTTACGATTTCATACTCTACACGTCCTATGTTTTTGAACCCACGCTTCGGTAACCTCCTAATGAGTGGCATCTGGCCACCTTCAAACTCAGGATGTACCTGGCCACGCGCCTTTTGGCCCTTTGTACCACGTCCTGCAGTGGTACCATGGCAACCGGGGCCACGTCCTACTCTTTTACGCTTTTTGGTCAACTTAGGTAAGTTGTTCAGCTCAATCATTCTACCTCCGGCAATTCTATCTCTTCAACCTTAACAAGGTGTTTCACCTTCTCGATCATACCCCTAATCTGTGGTGTATCACGATGTATAACTGTAGCCTCCCTTTTACGTAATCCCAACGCTAATAAGGTGAGCTTCTGCTTCTTTGGCCTCCCTATAGCGCTCCTTATCTGCGTTATTTTTAATGCTTTCATTTAATTTTACCTCGTGCACGCATCACCTCTTCGTAAGTACGTAGCTCCTTAAGTGCTTTTACCGTAGCTTGTATCATGTTTATTACATTATTCGAGCCCAAAGACTTTGTCAATATGTTTTTAATGCCAGCAAGCTCCAACACTGCACGTACGGGGTCACAGGCTATCACACCCGTACCTGGGGCTGCTGGCTTAAGTAACATTTTACTCGCCTTAAATTTGACCATCACCTCATGTGGAATCGTATCATTCACCACTTTCACACGGAACATGTTTTTACGTGCTTGCCTGAAACATTTCTGTATACCATCAGCAACTTCTGGCGCCTTGGCGAGCGCCACACCTACACGACCAGCCCTATCACCCACTGCACAGAGTACCGAAAAACGTAACCTTTTACCACCTGTTATAACTTTTGTCACCCGTCGGATAGCGAGCACCCTCTCCTCCAATGCACCCTCTTTTTCTATCTGAGAGAGAATTTCGCTCTCTTTCATTGCAACCTCCTTAAAATAGAAGGCCACCTTCTCTTGCACCTTCAGCAAGCGCCTTCACCCTACCATGATATTTGTAACCACCACGATCGAAAACCACCTTCGTTATACCCTTTTTGAGTGCCTTCTCGGCAATTAATTTACCCACCATATATGCTTGTTCGACTTTAGTCTTACCAGCAAGCTGTTCCTTAGGTATCTCTAACGTAGAGGCAGCTACAAGTGTATGTCCTATTGTATCATCGATTATCTGCGCATATATGTGTTTGAGGCTCCTGAACACACATAGACGTGGACGTTCAGGTGTACCACTTATTTTACGTCTTACACGTTTATGACGTTTTTCTCTGCCAACTAAGCGCTTCATTTGCCACCAACCTGCCCTTTCTTACCTGCTTTAACACGTACATGTTCACCTTCGTAATAGAAACCTTTCGGCATCGTCATACCTTTAGGCACATAGGGAAATTTCTTTGCCGGCTTTATAGCTCGTATCTTAGCAGCAAAGTTACCTACTTTTTGTTTGTCGATACCTTTGACAATAAGTTTTTGTGGATCTGGTAACTCCACCTCTATATCATCCGGTATATCTACATACACAGGGTGTGAAAACCCCACCATAATCTTAAGCCTGTTACCCTCTTTACTCATCTGGTAACCACGTCCACGTAGAATTAAAGTTTTAGTAAATCCTTCCGTTACACCTTTCACCATATTATTCAGATGTGCACGTATAGTGCCCCACATCCTACGATACGCCTTCTTATCTTCAACAGCACGTACGAGGAGCTTACCATCTTCTTTTACAATTTGTAGGTAGTTAGGGAATTCGAGTGTAAGCTTACCTTTTGGGCCCACTACTTCTACGGCATTTTCCTTTATCTCAACCTTTACGTTTTCAGGCAATAAAATGGGTTTCTTACCAATCTTTGACATCATACCTCCTACCAGACCATCGCCAGCAACTCACCGCCAACATTTTTCTTACGTGCTTCATTATCCGATAATATACCCATAGGTGTCGACAATATGCATATACCCAGACCACCCTTAACACGTGGTATCTTCTTAGCTGAGACATATACCCTTCTGCCGGGTTTGCTCACACGAACGAGTGCGACAAGTGGGTTGGGGTTACGTTTGAATATTATGCGTATGTTACCTTGTTTGTTGTCAGGTATCACCTCATAATCCTGTATATAGCCTTCCCTCTTAAGTACATCAGCTATACCGATCTTCACTTTCGATGCCGGTATTAACACTTCCTTATGATCTGCCATCAATGCATTACGTATCCTCGTTAACATATCCGCAATGGGATCGGTTACGTTACTCATCACCAACTCGCCTTTTTGACACCAGGGATATAACCTTCAAGTGCAAACTTCTTGAAACATATTCGACACAGTCCAAATTTTGTCAGATACGCACGTGCACGGCCACAGACTGGACATCGGTTATACTTTCGGGTCGAATATTTGGGTTCTTTTTTCTGTTTAACTATCCAACTCTTCTTTGCCATATTACCTCCTTCTAAACGGGAAGCCTAAACTCTCAAGTAATGCACGTGCCTCATCATCAGTTTTAGCTGTTGTCACTATCGTTATATCCATACCTATGACGTGTTTCACCTCATCATACTTTATTTCGGGGAAAATAAGTTGCTCACTTATACCCAAGGAGTAGTTACCACGTCCATCAAATGAGTCTGGATCAAACCCCCTAAAATCACGTATCCGTGGTGCTGCAAACGTTATGAAGCGATCGAGAAATTCATACATGCGGTCACCCCGTAATGTAACCTTTGCTGCGATGGGCTTACCTTTCCTTAAGCCAAAAGCTGATACGTTACGTTTGGCTTTTATGATTATGGGTTTTTGGCCCGTAATTTTAGCAAGTGTCTGTTCAGCTTCTGTTATATACGTGGGATCACGAACTGCCTCTCCTACTGCACTGTTTATGACAATCTTAACGAGCCTCGGTACTTGCCAGATGTTTTTGTATCCCATGCGTTTCATAAGCTCCGGACGTACCTTATTCATGTAAAGTTCTTTCAACCTCGGTACGTATTTTTCCTGTTTAACCTCTTCTTTGACTTCTTTACTCATCTACCAGCTCCTGACATTTCTTGCAATACCTTAACTTACGATCTCCTATTATCTTAAAACCTACCCTAGTAGGTTGGCCACATTTGGGGCAAACCAGTTTCACATTCGAAATATGAATCGGACCCTCGCGCGTGATAATCTGAGACTGTTCACCTGCTCTACGTGCACGATAGTGTTTCTTCTGGAAGTTTACCCCTTCGACTATTATGCGTGAGGTCTTTGGAAAAACTTTAAGCACCTTACCTTGTTTACCCCTATCCTTACCGGTGATCACCTCAACGATATCACCTTTCTTTATTTTACGCATTATACAACCTCACTCGCTAACGAAACGATCCGCATAAACTTCCTTTCACGAAGCTCTCGAGCAACAGGCCCAAATATGCGTGTACCTACGGGGTCACCTTCCCTGTTTATCAATACGCATGCGTTATCATCAAACCTAATGTAGCTACCATCCTTACGCCTATACTCTTTTTTGGTACGCACAACTACTGCCCTTTTTATTGTGCCTTCCTTCATCTCCGAACGTGGTGTAGCTTCCTTTATAACCACCACTATCACATCACCCACATGTGCATATTTTCTACGTGTACCGCCCAACACCTTTATACACATTGCTTCCTTTGCACCGGTATTGTCTGTCACCACCAGGCGTGTCTGTTCCTGGATCATTGTTCCTCCGATGTTTCTTCGCTGATTTCGGTTACCTCCTCAGGTTCGGGTACCTCTTCACCTGCACGTCGTAATACCTTAACTACTCGGAAATGTTTCGTTTTGCTAATAGGACGGCATTCCTCTATTAGCACCCAATCGCCCTCATGTGCTATCTCCTTGGGATCGTGGCAGGCCAGCTTCTTACGTTTCGTTATGTACTTCTTGTAGAGTGGATGCATCACACGACGTTCAATTTGTACCACCACTGTCTTCTGCATCTTATCACTTACTACACGACCTTCAAACCTTTTCTTCATAGTTTAATCCCCCTCTCACGCAGTACTGTCAATGTACGTGCTATCTCTCTTCTCAACACCCTTATCCGTAAAGGGTTAGGAAGCTGTTCAAACCGCCTTCGCATCCTCAACATGAATAGCTCCTCTTTGAGGTTGTTGAGATGGTTCAACAGCTCCTCGGTTGTCATTTGGCGCAATTCAGCCGCCTTCATAGCATCTCCCTTGTCACTATTCTTGTCTTAATGGGTAGCTTATGGCCAGCAAGCCTCAATGCTTCGTATGCAAGCGATTCCTTAACACCTGCCAGTTCGAACATTATGCGACCGGGTTTCACCACCGCCACATAACCTGCCACATCACCCTTACCTTTACCCATACGAGTTTCGGCGGGCTTCTTTGTTATAGGTTTATCAGGAAATATTCTGATCCACAGCTTGCCACCCTTCTTCACCGCACGTCCTATGGCGACACGGGCTGCCTCTATCTGTTGTGCAGTAATCCATGCAGGTTCGAGTGCCTGTAACCCATAGTCACCAAACGCAAGCGTAGTAGCTCCCTTTGACCTACCTTTTAACCTACCTCGTTGTTGTTTACGATATTTCCAACGCTTAGGCTGTAACATTTTTCACCTCAGCTTTCATCTTGGGTTTATCGCCTTTGTAGATCCATACCTTAACACCTATTGTACCAGCACGCGTGATAGCCGTCTCCTGGGCGTAGTCTATATCTGCACGCAATGTATTAAGTGGCATACGACCCTGAAGATACCACTCACTACGTGCTATTTCAGCTCCCATCAATCTACCACTACACCTAATCTTTATACCCTTAGCACCTGCCCGCATACCATCCATGATGGCACGTTTCATTGCACGTCGGTGTGAAACACGTTGTTCCAACTGCCTTGCGATCCTCTGGGCGACAAGTGATGCCTCAAGTGCAGGATTTTCGACCTCAATGATCTCTATCTCTATCTTCTTGGAGGTCATAAGCTCCAGCTCTTGACGTAGCTTGTTTATCTCTCTACCACCTCTACCTATAATTATAGCGGGACGTGCAGTCTTTATAAACACTCTTATCCAGTCACCGACATGCTCTATCTCGATATCCGCTATATCGGCTTCGGCAAACCTCTCCCTGATATAACGTCGTATATTATAGTCCGTTATTATAAGTTCGGGCAAGTTTTTAACCAACCCACGTGACCTCCAAACTTTATTAAAACCGAGCCTAAATCCAAATGGATGTACTTTCCTGCCCATTATGTCTCCGGTTCTTCGTTGCTTACTTTAACGGTTAAATGGCTCCAACGTGTCCTTCTAATATCTGCACGACCACGTGCACGAAACTCCCACCGCTTAAGTATGAGCGCACGATCTACCTTCAGTTGATGTATGTAAAGCTCCTCATCCGGTAGAGGATCGGGTGCCACCTTCTGCCGTGCATTAGCTGCAGCTGATTTAATAGCCTTGTACAGGATTGTGGCACGTTTACCTGGAAAATGTTCCAGCATCGACAGAGCTTCATCCACCCTCTTACCCACAAACTGTTTCGCCAACTTATGCAGCTTACGTGGCGATACCCTCAGGTAGCGCTGCCTGGCAATACCTTCCACCACTGACAGTTTTTCCATCATCCTTTCTTCTTGCGCATAGCACGTTTGGCTTTTTTACCACCGTGGCCACGAAATATTGTGGTAGGTGCAAACTCACCCAACTTATGACCTACCATCTCCTCGGTTATATACACGGGGACGAATGTTTTCCCATTATGTACACCGATTGTGTGGCCAACGAAATCCGGTATTATAGTGCAATCACGTGAATAGGTGTTTATTATTTTGCGTTCCTTTGTTGTATCGAGCTCACGTATCTTGCGGAGTAACTTCATATCCACGTATGGACCCTTTTTCCTCGATCTACCCATCAGCGACCCCTTTTCTTCTTAGTTCGTGGCTGTACTATAAACTTGGTTGAAGGTTTCCTGGGGTTGCGTGTCTTACCACCTTTTGCTAACACTCCAGTACGTGAAACAGGTGGTCGGTTACCTTTACCTCTACCTTCGCCACCACCCAGCGGATGATCGACAGGGTTCATAGCTACACCACGTGTATGGGGGCGACGGCCCAGCCATCGCATTTTACCGGCTTTACCTAACACAATGGAGTCATGATCGGGGTTACTCACCTGCCCTATTGTAGCATAACATGAAAGATGTATCTTACGTATCTCACCCGATGGTAACTTAACGAATGCATAATCACCTTCTTTTGCAAGTATCGTAGCAGACGAGCCTGCAGCTCGTACGATCTGTCCCCCTTTACCAGGTTGTAACTCAATATTATGTATCTTTATACCTTCAGGTATATTAGCTAAAGGTAACGCATTGCCCACCCTTATGGGGGCATCCGGTCCAGCCACCACCTCGTCACCCACCTGCAACCCCAATGGTGCTATAATGTAGCGACGTTCACCATCCTCGTATTCAAGAAGTGCAATACGAGCCGATCGATATGGATCGTATTCTATGCTTAGTACTTTGGCTTTCATTCCTATCTTATCGTGTCGCTTAAAATCTATGATCCTGTACTTACGTTTTGCGCCACCACCCCTGTGTGGTGCAGTGATACGACCTTGGTTATTCCTACCACCAGTGCGTTTGAGTGTTATCGTGAGGCTTTTCTCAGGTTCCTCTTTTGTGATATCACTAAAGTCATCTACCACCTGTTGCCGTTGCCCAGGTGTGACGGGGTTCAACTTTCTAACTCCCATCTTATTTACCTCCACCCGTCTCGAAAATAGGAATAGTTTCACCCTCGCGTAGCTTACAAATAGCCTTCTTCCAGTTGGATCTTCTACCAACTACTCTGCCCCACCTTCGACGTGGTTTACCCTTGACTATTTGTGTACGCACACGTTCCACATGTACCTCAAAAAGCTGCTCCACCGCACGTTTGATCTCGGGTTTAGTTGCATCCATCGCTACTTTAAAAGTATACATATTATACTTACGGCGCAAGAAATCTGCCTTCTCCGTGAGTATCGGTTCCAGAATTATGTCCCTTGGATCCCTCATTCTTCAACCCCTACCATTGCAGCACGTTTCTCCAGCAATCTATCCTTGAGAGCCTCCAACCCTTTAAGTGTGAAGACAATCCTTTTAGCCAATAACACATCGAAAGCATTAATTTTATATGCCTCACGCATATCCACCTTACGTAGGTTACGCATCGATCGAAATACGGCCTCGTCGATTTTATCTACCACAAACAGATAGCGTTCCGGATGCTCTTCGTTCCAACCGAGATTCTTCAGTATCTTCACAAATTCCTTCGTTTTTGGATAAGTAATAGGTATATCATCTATCACCATTATCCGGCCTTCACTTGCACGCTGTGAAAGTACCGACAGCAGCGCTATGCGTAGCTTCTTTTGTGGCAACCTATAATGGACATTGCGAGGTTTGGGGCCAAAAACTACACCACCACCACGCCAATGGGGTGCCCTGATACTACCTTGACGTGCCCTCCCCGTATGCTTTTGAGGCCATGGTTTCCTACCACTGCCACTCACTTCACCACGTGTTTTCTTACAGGCAGTAAACTGGTGTTGGTTCATCTCATACATCCGTATAGCTTCAGCAACCGTAACTGGTCGTATAGGGTGACGAAATATCTCATCAGGTAGCTCAGTTTTACCCACGATATCGCCAGTTGTTGAGTAAACTTTAACCTCCATCTCCTTCACCACCTTTATGGCTACGTATTATGAGGTAACCACCACGTGGCCCAGGTACCGAACCTTTCACAAATAGCAGGTTACGCTCTTTGTCAACTTTTACAACTTCTAATCCCAACACCGTCTGTTTGTCACATCCATATCTACCTGGCATCCTTTTACCTTTGAGTACACGGCCTGGTGTCTTGCTGGTACCTATTGAACCTGGTCGACGGTGGAATTTCGAACCATGTGAATCAGGCCCACCCGCAAACCCATGGCGTTTCATGACACCGGCGAAACCGCGTCCTTTTGTATATCCAGTGACATCGACCTTCATCCCGGGTTTAAAAATGGAGACATCTACAAAATCGCCTATCTTTACATCACCATTGAAGTCACGTATCTCACGTAGCACCTGCGTAGGTGGGATATCTGGTGCATCTGGTCGTATCTTCTTTATCCTTTGGAAGATACCAGCGTATGGCTTGTTGGGTGACTTCTTAACACCGAAACCCAAAACCACTGCACGGTAGCCATGTTTCTCCTTTGTCCGTATATCGATAACGGGGCACGGCCCCGCCTCTATGACGGTTACGGGAACTACCTCACCAGTTTCGCGAAAAAGCTGTGACATCCCTATTTTCCTACCTATAAGCCCTACCATCGTATTTATACCTTGATCTCAGCTTCTACACCAGCAGGTAAATTAAGACGTTGCAGTACCTCCCTGGTCCTGGTAGTGAATCGCTTTATTTCAATGAGTCTCTTGTGTATACGGAGTTCAAACTGTTCACGCGATCGCTTGTTAATATGCGGTGACCGTAGCACCGTAACCACCGTACGTTTTGTAGGCAGTGGTATGGGGCCCGATATCTCTGCTCCTGTGTTCTTCATCGATTCTACAAGCTCACGACATGCCTTATCTAACAACACATGGTCGTAGCTTTTGAGTTTTATCCGTATCCTTGCCATCACTCTACTATTTTTGTAACAACACCCGCACCTACGGTCTTACCACCTTCACGTATAGCGAACCTTAACCCCTCTTCCATAGCCACTGGATATATGAGTTCAGCTTCTATCTCAACGTTATCACCTGGCATCACCATATCTACACCCTCCGGTAAGCCGACAATTTTACCTGTGACATCGAGTGTCCTGAAGTAGAATTGTGGTGCATAACCCACGAAGAATGGTGTATGCCGACCACCTTCCTCTTTCGTTAGCGCATAGATTTGGCCTTTGAACCTCTTATGCGGTGTTATAGTACCGGGTGCTGCAAGTACCTGACCACGCTCAACCTCCTCCTTCTTGATACCACGTAGTAACACACCTATGTTGTCACCGGGTTGGGCTTCATCGAGCACTTTTCGGAACATCTCAATCGACACTGCAACCGTCTTCTGAGTGGGTCGGAAGCCGACAATCTCAACTTCGTCACCCGGTCTTAAAATGCCGCGTTCCACTCTACCTGTTACCACTGTACCACGACCAGTTATTGAGAATATATCCTCAATAGGCATCAGGAATGGCTTATCCACCTCACGTACTGGCTCTGGTATGTAATTATCTACTGCATCGAGTAACTCCCAGATAGCTTTACAAGCGTCAGAGTTTGGATCACCGGATTCGAGGCACTTCAACGCACTCCCCCTGATGACTGGTACCTCATCACCTGGAAATTCATACTTATTGAGCAGTTCGCGTACCTCCATCTCAACAAGGTCGAGCAACTCAGGATCTGGTACCTGATCCACTTTGTTGATGAACACCACTATAGCAGGAACGTTCACCTGACGTGCCAATAATACGTGTTCACGTGTCTGTGGCATAACACTATCGGGGGCTGATACAACCAGTATTGCACCATCCATCTGTGCCGCACCTGTTATCATGTTCTTAATGTAGTCTGCGTGCCCTGGACAGTCTATCAATGCATAGTGACGTTTGTCGGTTTCAAATTCACCATGCCACAACTGTATTGTCAGGCCACGCGCTTTTTCCTCAGGTGCTTTATCTATAGCGTCAACCGTTATGTACTGAGCGTAACCCTTGGAAGCTAAACACATAGTGATAGCTGAACTCAACGTAGTCTTACCATGGTCAACATGCCCTATGGTACCTATGTTAACATGTGGCTTAGTACGTACAAACTTCTCCTTCGCCATTTCACCTCCTACCCATCTCCTCAATTAAAAATATATCCTTGCGCTTCATTCTCATCATGCTTAACTTACAATTTTTAAAGATTTTCAATCAATAAACGTAAATTCCTATCTAAAATAGCGATACAATCCTTTTTGTCAATACCTGAATTCCATCCTTATGCTACCATTCTTGACAATGGTATGTGTATCCTTATTTTTGAAGGATGGAGCGAATTCTCAGTGGTTATCGACCCACAGGTATGATACATTTGGGTAATTATTTTGGCAGTTTGGTGAATTGGATAAAGTTACAGTCCGAATATGATTGTTACTTTGAGGTTGCCGATTACCATGCACTTACCACGTATTACCAACATACGGATGAACTACCGGATTATAAATTGGAAATGGCGAGGGATTGGTTAGCGGCTGGGTTGTCACCTGATAAGGCGACCATTTTCATACAATCGTTAGTACCGGAGCATGCTGAGTTACATGTACTGTTGTCGATGTTGGTCCCCGTGCCGTGGCTCGAACGTAACCCTACGGTCAAGGAGATGATACGCGATATGAACCTACAGGGTAATGTAACCTATGGATTGTTAGGATATCCGGTTCTACAGGCTGCAGATATATTGATTTACAAAGCAAAATGCGTACCCGTTGGACAAGACCAGTTACCACATATCGAGCTGGCACGTGAGATTGCGAAACGTTTCAACCACCTGTATGGTGAGACGTTCCCAGTACCTGAACCCATACTTTCACAACATCCTAAGGTGCCAGGTATTGATGGACGTAAGATGTCGAAATCGCTTCAAAATGCCATCTTCATACGAGATACTTACGAAGATATAGAAAAGAAAGTATACCAAGCATTCACTGATCCCAAGAAGATAAGGCTGGGTGACCCCGGTCATCCCGAAGGCTGTGTAGTCTTCGCATACCATAATTTGGTTAATAAAGATGAGATTGCTCAAATAGAAACTGATTGTAGGAGTGGGAAATTAGGTTGTGTTGAATGCAAAAAACGTTGTGCACATGCTATATACGAGTTCTTCACACCTGTTAGGGAAAAACTTCAGAACTTTACCTTAGAGAAGACGAAAGAGATACTGGTAGAGGGCTCCAGGAAGGCACGTAAAGTAGCGCAGGCCACATTGGAGGAAGTTAAAGAAAGGATGCATTTAAAATAAAAAGGGGGCATAATGGTGTACAGTTTTGCACAGGTGGTGAGGGCACCAAGGATTGCGTTTTCAGCGAAAAAGATCTGGATAGCATTCCTTGGGTTACTTATTGGCGTCATCGTCTATTCGGTGCTCACCTATGTGGCATATTCGATATTACCTGAATGGACGGTAAAAGAGGTATGGCGTACGTATCGATACATACCAGTACCTGTGCCTGGGGTGACACATTTCCCTTGGTATAGTTGGACTATCTGGGGTATCGGTGTGGCGCTTTTCGTTTTTATACAGATGTTATCGATATCAGCGATCTCAAAGGTAACGTATGAAGAGCTACGAGGTAATGAGTTCTATGAGGTGATGGATGCACTGAGGTACGCCCTAAAGAAAGCGAAGGCAAACATACTTGCACCTATCACGTTGGCAATTTTCATAGGTGTATTTATACTTATTGGATGTCTGTTGGGGCTATTTGGTAGAATACCCTATGTGGGGCCGATTGTTATCGGGTTGCTTTTCATACTTATAGCATTGGCGGCGCTGTTTGTGGTATACCTTATTATTGTGTTCTTTGTATCATTTCTGTTGTCACCTTCCATCGCAGCAGGTGTAGAAAAGGATGTGTTTGATGTGTTGTTTGAAAATTTCAGCACATTAAATGAGCAGACGTGGCGGCTTGTGTTATGGGAGATCTTCATCGCATTCTGTACGTTCGCAGGTGTGTGGATATTTGGGTGGCTCACAAAGAAGGGGTTATTACTTGCAAACTGGGTGTTAAGTGTATGGGGTCACAGCTGGTGGAAAAATGTATGGAACAATGGGTTATGGTATCTATCGCCTGTACCACCGATAACGTGGGTTGAAGCACTTACTGCAAGGATAGCACCCACACTCATACACGGACCAGAGTGGGTACCTGTAAACTGGGCACAACTTGTGAGTAGCTTCTGTGTGGGGCTCGCTCTGTACTTTATAATATTCATGGTACTTGGGTACGGAATAGCAATATGGGCAGTAGGGCAATCACTCATTTATGCGGTACTCGTGAAGTACAAAGATGATAGGGATCTACTGAAAGAGATTGAAGAGGAAGAGAAAGAACGTGAAAAAGAAGAAGAGAAGAAAGAGGAAACACCCGAAAAAGTTGAGGCCACTGAAACAAGAGAAGAGAAACCGTCCGAAGAGAAGGAGAAACCCGAAGAATCCACAAAAGAGGAGGGCGAAACATAATAGTGGTAGCTATACATTATAACCAAAGGTAAGTTGATGCGCTGGAGTAATTTATTTATCCCTACGTTAAAAGAGAAACCTCGTGAGGCTGAGATACCAAGCCATACGCTTGCGATAAGGGCTGGCCTCATACGGATGGTGGCAAGTGGTATTTATTCATACTTGCCATTGGGGTGGCGTGTGCTATGCAAAATTATGCAAATCATACGTGAAGAGATGAATCGTATCGGTGGCCAGGAGCTACTCTTGCCAGCGTTAACACCAGCTGAAATATGGCGGGAAACTGGCAGATGGTATGAATATGGTAAGGAGATGTTCCGTGTAAGGGATCGCAAAGATAAAGATTATGCACTTGCACCCACACATGAAGAGATCATAACCGATATTGCAAGACGTGAGATACGTTCGTATCGCGATCTACCACAGATATGGTACCAAATACAGGTGAAATTTCGTGATGAACCACGTCCAAGAGGTGGTGTTATGAGGGCACGTGAGTTCATAATGAAGGATTCATATAGCTTAGATGCTACCGTTGAGGGATGGCAACGTAGTTATAACCTACATCGTGATGCTTACATTAGGATATTCACAAGATTGGGGTTAGAATTCAAGATAGTCAGTGCATCAGGTGGCATAATGGGTGGGTCAGAGACTGAGGAGTTTATGGTACCCTCACCTGTAGGTGAAGATACGATCGTGTACTGTGGTAATTGTAGTTACAAGGCAAATTACGAAATAGCACGTGGTGTACCACCGAAAGTGGAGTTTGAGGATAAACCTCTACGTAAGGTCTACACACCGGTGGGAGGGTCGGTTGAGGAGATATCGCAATTCTTTCAGACTGTTCCACAGCGGTTACTTAAATCCTTGCTATACGTGAAGCAAACAGATAGTGGTAAACAACCAGTATTTCTGTTGGTGGATGGTGCACACGATGTGAGTGAAGCTAAGATATCGAAGTTGGGTAATTTGCGGCCCGCAACACCGGATGAAGTGAAGGAGTGGATGGGTGCCTCCATCGGTTATATAAGCCCCATAGGTACAGATATCCCAGTGTATGCAGATATAAGTTTAAAGGGTAGAAAGGGGTTAATAACAGGGGCAAATGAAGACCTTTACCATTACGAAGGGGTGAACATTGAGCGTGACATCAAGGTAAATGAATACATGGATATTGCGAGGGTAGCGCCTGGCGATAGATGCCCACAATGTGGTGACAAGCTTATAATCGAACCCGCTATTGAGGTTGGCCATATATTTAGGTTGGGTACAAAATATTCAGAAGCTATGGGGGCAACCTTCCTCGACCGTGATGGCAAAAAGAAGCCTATACTTATGGGTAGTTATGGTATAGGGGTGGAACGATCGATGATGGCGATCATTGAAACACATCACGACGAGCATGGCATTGTATGGCCGCTAAGTGTGGCACCTTTTCAGGTACTCGTTACAACCCTTAACCCGGAGAATTGCGACCTCGTACAGGCAGCCGATAATTTATATAAAGAGTTGATGGAAAGAGACATTGAAGTACTTTATGATGACCGCAGCACGAGTGCGGGTGTTAAACTTAAAGATGGTGACTTAATCGGTATTCCAGTTATTTTAATATTGGGTGAGAAAGTGTGGAGGGATGGGATGGTAGAAATCAAAATACGGGCCACAAATGAGCGGATAAAAGTTAATCACACGATGTGTGTAGATAAGGTATTGAATATTATAAAGGAGATGCAAGATGCGACTCAATAAGTCAGAAGTTATCGCTAAGGTGCGTTCACTTGTGGAACGTGTCATCGAGGATACCGATATATTCCTCGTAGATATTGAAGCCCATGGTACTGTAAATAACGCTTATATTCGAGTGTTTGTGGATACACCCAACCGCATAACATTGGATCAATGTGTATATGTAAGTCGTGAGCTTAAGAAATATCTCGATATGGACAACAGCATAGGTAACTACACACTGGAAGTATCCTCGCCAGGTGGTCGCAAAAGGAGGTATTGATGTCGAGAGCATTAACACAAGCTATCAGAGATATAGCGGACGAGCGGCAGCTACCCTGGGAGCTGGTACGTGAAATCTTTGAAGAATCCTTAAAAGAAGCGATATCCAAGAAGATGGACCTTACAGGTGATATACAAATTAGGGTATCAGAGACTACAGGTGATATACGGATAGTTGTAACACAAAAGGTAGTACATAGGCCCAAAGAGCCCGGTGAGATCACCTTAAGGCAGGCACGTAAATATAATCCAGATGCGAAAGTAGGTGACACTATTCAAATATCGTTGGCACCCGAGGATTTCCCCAGAAGTGTTGTCATTGTTGCAAAACAGCTGCTGTTGGAACGCATAGAAAGAGAAGAACGTCACAGGATAGCAGAGGAGTACCGTAAGAAGGTAGGTACATTGGTCGCCGGTACGGTTCAGAAGATTGATCGTTACAATATACTCGTTAATTTAGGGGATGCTGAAGCAATATTACCTGTGAGTGAGGAGATACCAGGTGAACATGGCTATTTCCGTCAAGGTGGCAACATCAGAGCGGTGGTGTTGAGGGTAGATGAAAAGGACAACATTATACTGTCACGTACACATCCGAGTTTCCTCAAACGGTTGATGGAGTTTGAGATCCCCGAAATCGCAGATGGTGTGGTAGAGATAAAGGCTATCGCTCGCATACCTGGCAAACGAGCTAAGGTTGCAGTAGCTTCAAATGATCCAAAAGTCGACCCCGTAGGTGCATGTGTCGGTAATAAAGGGTGGCGAATCAAACCAATAGTGAAGGAGTTGCAGGGCGAGAAAATAGATGTGCTACAGTGGAGTGATGAGTTAGTGGTGCTCGTCTCACGTGCATTGTCGGGTGCACGTATTATCACACAGAAGGTGGATAACGAAAGGAAGGAGATCACCGTGGTGATAGAACCTGAAGATCTACCCAAAGCCATAGGTAAGAATGGACAAAATGCGTACCTTGCATCGAGGCTCGTGGATTATGATATCGACATATTTAGCCCAGAAGAATACGAACGTGAGAGTGTACTTAATATAACCGAATTTACGGATGACATAAAGGAACGGTTGGTAAAACATAACCTATTCACAGCAAGAGCTATATTAAGGAATGAAGATGACCTACGTGAGATGGGTGAGTTTACTGATGAGGAGTTGAAATTTATATTCACCATAGCGGAGAAGATCGAGAACGAAGTACGTCAGCTAAAGCTTAAGGGGGTACCAGGTGAGTAACGGTGGTAAACCGCTGTTTGAGGTGGCAAAAGAGTTACACTTATCAACCGGTGCGCTACGTAAGCTGTTGGCTGAACTTGGTTACGAAGTGAAGGGCGGCTCTCGTAGTGTGGTGCCACCGGAATGGATTGAAGCCTGTCGCAAGAGATTAGACCAGGAGCGATATCGTTACAAAATAGAGGAACGTAAGAAACGCAAATTCCACAAACCACGTACATTGTTACCATACGAAGAGTATAAGGAGGAGCCATCACGTGACGAAGCAGAACGTGAAATACGGCAAACGTGGGCAAGGATTGAGTCGAAGCCGTTCAAACGTCACAAGAAAAGGCGTCCCGAATATGAGAAGAGAGAGAAGGAAAAGGAACAAAAAGTTATAGGTATACCAGAAGTTATCTCGGTGAAGGAACTGGCTGAAACTTTGGGGATGAATCCCGTCGACCTTGTTGCACATGCGTTACGGGAGTTTGGACTTACGCTTACTGTTAATCAGAGGATCGATTTTACGACTGCACAGATATTGGCACAGGATCTGGGTTATGAAGTGAAGAAAGTTAGCATTGAGACGGAGCTCGTAGAGGAGGAAGAACCAAAAGAAGTGAAACCACGTCCACCAGTGGTGTCAGTGCTTGGACATATTGACCATGGTAAGACGACGTTACTGGATGCCATCCGTAATACGGATGTGGCAGCTCGTGAGTATGGTCGCATTACACAACATATAGGCGCATATCATGTCAAGTACGGTAAGTATGGGATAACGTTTATCGATACACCTGGACATGAGGCATTCACAGCGATGAGGGCACGTGGTGCACAGGTTACTGATATAGCGATATTGGTGGTGGCGGCAGACGATGGTGTTATGCCACAAACTATAGAGGCGATTGACCATATTCGTGAAGCCGGTATACCTATGATCGTAGCTATCAACAAAATAGACCTACCTGCAGCTAATGTAGATAAGGTAGTATCACAACTATATGCGAATAAGGTAGACGTTGAGCCGTATGGTGGTAAGGTACCTGTGTGTTACGTATCGGCGAAAACCCGTCAAGGTATAGAAGACCTGCTCGACACGATAGTATTGGTAGCAGAGGAGCTCGATCTCAAAGCTCCCTACGATGTGAAAGCTAAAGGTGTAATATTGGAATCGCACATTGATAAGGGTAAGGGTAAAGTTGCCACTGTGTTGGTATTCGAAGGTATACTAAAAGTAGGTGATGTATTTGTTGCAGGTACAACATGGGGTAGAGTACGCTGTTTATGGGATGAGTGGGGTAACAAAAAAGAAGCATGTAAACCAGGTGAGCCTGCACAGGTGGCGGAGTTTGAGGATCTACCGTTGGTAGGCGATAAGTTTGTGGTGGTAAGTGACGAACGGCGTGCAAGAGAGGTTGCACAGAAAAGGAAGGAGATTGAAGAGATGAGCAAATGGCAGCGTATCAAGTCGAGGATATCGCTCGAAAGCATACAACAGCGGATACAGGAGGGTAAAGTAAAAGAGTTGAAACTCATCTTGAAAGCAGACGTAACGGGTACACTTGAGGCGCTGGCGGATGCGGTGAGCAAGATAGATACTAAAAAGCGATTAGAAATAAAGATAATCCACAAAGGTATAGGGGATGTTAACCCATCGGATGTGTTGCTGGCAGAAGCTTCCGAAGCCCCTATAATAGGGTTTAATGTGGGGGTGATGCCACAGGCACATACATTGGCAAGGGAGAAAAATGTCGAAATACATACGTTTAAGGTGATATACGATGTGGTAAAGGCAGTTGAGGCAGCAATAGCTGGTATACTTGTAGCGGAAGAGGAGGAGGTAACCTTAGGTAAGGCAAGAATCAAGGCCATCTTCAACATACGTGAGGTGGGTAAGGTTGCAGGTGTGGAGGTACTGGAAGGTAAAGTAAAGCGAGGTGCGCTGGTACGTGTGATGCGTAACGGAAAGAAAGTTTTTGAAGGTAAAATTGTTTCACTTAAACATTACAAGGAAGACAAAGACGAGATAAGTGCAGGCAACGAGTGTGGGATAGGGCTTGGTGACCCCAAAGCACCCATAAGGGAGGGTGATATCTTGGAGGTTTACGAAAAGCGTAAAGTGTTGGCTGCATGATAGTAGGTATATGTGAGGTTGAACTCCATATATGGAATAGTTTATCGCTTAAAGATAAACGTAGAGTTATGAATCGCATCAAAGATAAAATACGTAATAGTTTCAACGTAGCGGTGGCAGAGATTGGCGACGATAACGTATGGCAGAGGGCAAGGTTGGGTATTGCATGTGTGGGTGGTGAACAGAAATGGGTTGAACGTATCGTGAACGGCGTTAGAGAGTTGTTACAAAAGGAGCCAGACGTTGAGGTGATAAACTTCTGGATAGAATGGCGTTGATATTGTTCATGTGGGGATGCTGGAATGTGGGGTTGAGTTCGTTGATACCGATCTCTAATTTGGTGAGGTTCGACCCTGCAGGTGATGGATTATTCGTAAGTTACGAAACAAATGTGAAATACAATCTTGCAGTATATGAGTTTGACCATTACGGGATACGTATGGATAGGGTTGAATGTAGTGTTGAGCGAAAAGTTTTAGATAAAGGTGGCTGGGACATCAAAGTAGGTGGTGGTGGCTATATGTTGAAGTTAGGGGATGTACGGGAATTTGGATGGCTTGTAACCGCTACGTGGTATAAATACCTGGGTGTAGGGTACGTGGGTGTGGGGCTTCATTATCCATCAATATACATGAGGTTAAGTGTGGGATGTCAGTTATAAGTAGATGTTTATTGATAGTGTTGATATTGACAGGCTGTAGCCGTGTGTTGGAACAGCGGGTGGGTGATGACTATTTCCCGATAATGAAGCCAGGTGCGTATTGGATATACTCTAATACCGAAGGTGATACGATGCGCATGAAAGTTGAGGGCACCACATATGTGGAAGGCTGTGAAGCTTCGATAGTTGATAGGTTCGGTAACCTGGAGTATTGGTGGCAAAACGACCGATATACTGAGAGGTATTGGCAACATGTTGTGATTTACGATGGTACACCGTATGAGGTGGCAGGTAAATGGGTACCGTTTCTGAGATACCCGCTTGTGGCCAACGATGTGATAACAGGAGAGGCCAGCAACTCAGGTGAGATAGGGGGTCAACCCTATCGCTGGCAACTTACGTGGAACATAAAGGTAGGTGAATGTAAAAATATGATGACATTTGATGATGTGTTTACGGTAGAGTATGAATTTGTCGAAACCTTCAGCTGGCGAAACGTAGCTGATACCTGTGTGTATCGGTTTACACGTAGTTATGCACCTAATGTCGGTATCATACGTGAGATAGTGGGTGACGATACATTAAGGCTTATCGAATATAGCATACCATAATGTTGAGGGATAAAATACGGAGAGCATTGGTTGAATCACTTAAGGTGCCGAATATCATAGTCACACATACGAAGGATTTTAAGTTTGGTGAATACACCACGAATGTGGCGTTTAGGTTGGCGAGCGAGATGAAATGTCCACCAGATGAGGTTGCCAAAAGGCTCGTTAAAGAGATAAAGGTACCGGATTTTGTGGACAAAGTACAAACTGTAGGGGGGTATATCAACTTTTATCTTAAAGAAGGGTTCCTGCGGTCGATACTTAAAGATATTGTTAACAAAGGTGAAAACTATGGTAGGGGTGAACCCAAACCCCAATCTGTGCTCATAGAGTTTGTTAGCGCTAACCCCACCGGGCCGCTGAATGTGGTTAATGGACGTGCCGCTACGGTAGGTGATACGCTTGTACGTACGTTTGGGTTTCGTGGCTATAACGTAGCGAGTGAATACTATGTTAATGATGCAGGTCGACAGGTGCAACTGTTAGGTGAATCTATCAAATCACATTATTATAAGCTACAGGGTAGGGACTATCCATTTCCTGAAGATGGATATCGTGGTGATTACGTACGTGGGATAGCACAAAGGATGA
>Ga0190307_1000046_pt1 | contig 41131 bp, 48 predicted proteins | sample 48700745_MG_FD_161653 | JGI IMG/M metagenome (GOLD analysis project Ga0190307, IMG submission 161653) | Hydrothermal vent sediment bacterial communities from Southern Trench, Guaymas Basin, Mexico - 4870-07-4-5_MG | ecosystem: Environmental > Aquatic > Marine > Hydrothermal vents > Sediment ... | reverse complement strand
AGAAAGCTAAGGTCAGATACTTCATTTATTATGGCAAATCCGATAATACAAAGATTAAGCTTGATGTTGGAGATGTCCTTCGTGTTGCAAGTGAGGAAGTGATTAGATACGAAAATGAAGCTCATCCTGAAGCTCCACTCTTCAGAGGATACATTAATAGAGCTATGGAGCCTATTCCAGAAAAGAATGTCTCTGATTCGCTTGATGTCTTTAATAGGCTCGCCCTGCTTGAGCCGAAGCGAGTGCCTATTGAGGAATTAATGAGATGGCATCAGGAAAGCATTAAAGAAAAGAAATTCAAGGGCAGAGGTTTGTATTTGCCAGCTCCCCACGCTGAATTGATTTATGCAGGCAAGAAAGTCCTTGTATTGAAAGATAGAAAATACAACATAGGTGGAGAGGTATTCTTGATTTTTGACCATGATAAGGCATACGGCTATGCGATGCTAGGCAAGCCAATAAAAATCAATACGAAGACAGAATTCATTAATCTTCAGCCTCTACATAAAGTAACTGAAGAAGAATTTAAAAAATGGAAATGGGCCTTCCCGGTCTATGCGTATCCAGTTGTTCAATTCACGCCATTCGCAAGGCCCAAGAAAATGAAGGCGCCTCGGGGAGTTCAGAATTTCCTTTTAGATGCCGCTGATTATATAGTTGAAGAATCTTCTTTGCCACTCGTAGCTTTTCTTGGTGAGAGGCCGGTGGAAATCTTGTCGGAGAAAACAGATTAGCGAAATTGGTGAATTCTCCACTCGCCTCTTCCTTAAATCTCTTCATATAGACGATTTCACCTGTCATGAAATTTTGAAAGGAGCTCATTCAAATATTATATGTCTTGGGAAGTGAGCTTTGCCTTTCATCATAACAAAAATTTTCTGAACGACGGAAGGAGACCTTTCGGTTTCGTGAATGGCGTAAGGAAAATCCATATTCTATATCTCTCACCAGAATTGAGATTTAAGGAGATGGCGGAGTTTCCGCTGAGTTTGAAATTTGATGCAAGATGTCCATAGTCAGAGTGAGATTTTTAGAGGATGGACGAGAAGCAGAAATTCCATTAGATATTCTTTCATTCAAAGCACCCAAGAGGCTCACGAAGGAAGAATGGAAAAAACTCGCAGAACAATATAAGGGAAGACCTCTGCCTCCCGAGTATTACGCTGATTTCAAACCCGGCAGGATAGCGTGGTGTTTAGGGAGCCCTTTTGAACTAATATACACCCGCTCAGGATGGAAGCGCTGGATAGATATAAAGATCGGAGATGAAGTTTTAACTCACAAAGGCCGTTTTCGGAAAGTCATAGGAAAATATGAATTTTCGGGCATTCATGAATGGATAAAAATATACTTAAAATGGGGCAAATCTAAACATTGGAATACTGCTTTACGAGTAACGCCTAATCATCCATTTCTTACTACATCGGGCTGGAAGCTCGCCAAAGATATTAAGCCCGGCGAACAGCTGATTTCCAAAACTTTCTATAAGTGCGAATACTGCGGAAAGCCAATTCCTATACCTTGGAAATTTTCAGACATCAGACACTGTTCTTATTCATGCGCTACAAAACATCAGCACGAGCGAATGGGAGCTCTCTTCAATAGAGAAGCTCTTCAAAAGTCCATACAACGACGAATACAAGAGGGGCGAATGGGCTTTCAAGCGAATAGGGAGTTAGCAAGACTAGCCTGCGCTAGAGCTAACAAAAAATTAGCTCAGCAACGCATTAGCTTTCCGCAAAAATTATTCTATAAAATTCTTGATAAGCTAAATGTTCAGTATGAACCTGAATTTCCTATAAAAACAAAGGATGGTCATACTTATTGGGCAGACGCCGCTATTCCAGATTTAAAGATTGATTTTGAGATCGATGGAAGTAGGCACCATAATCTAGAGAAAGATGCTACTAGAGACAAGCGATTGAGAGCGCTAGGATGGTCTGTAATAAGAATAGATGCCAATCTTTTAACTCCCCGCTCTTCCAAGTATAATCCAGCGAAAGTGGAAAATATTGTTTTGAATACTCTTGCTAATGAGGGTCATTTATTCGAAGATGTCATCTCGGTAGTAACGAAAGTAGAAAAAATCACATATCCACCTTCCGAATATCGTCGTGTCTGCACTCACGCTTTTACTCTTGAAGTGGAGGAAGACCACTCCTTTATGACTAAACTTTCTTTCTCTCACAATTCCCAAATGCACATTCGAGGAATATCACCCGAAGACAAGGAAGCTTACGATAAAGGCAAAAAGAGCTTTGAGGAGATAATAGTTGGACACTCTTTACACCAGGACTTTAGGATTGCATTTCAAGGCTTAAGCAAATTCGTTGAATGGGTTTTTCTTGAAGATTCTATGGAATCATACTTTAGATTTAATCTTGGAAAACGAGATCCCAAAACAGGCAATGTGGCCAAGTGCTTGACAATAGTAAAGCCGAGTGCAGAGGAGCCGAGCGGCGAAATAGAGAAAGCAAGTAGAGACAAAATGTTAATTACGGAGGAGGATGCGAAGTTAATAGAAAAATATGCTTTGCATGAGCATGATGTATGGCTCGCACCAGGAGATATCGGTGCGACTTGGCGTGGTTGGGGCGTGTTAGTAACTATAACTGTAGGAGTTGTTCAGCCTGGCATTCAAAGACCCGATTTGCATGAGTATTTCTATTATCCCTCTCCTAATTTGCCTAAAATCAATCAAAAACTTCTAAATGGTAGAATTATCGTAAAAGCATTTAAGAAACCAAGACCACTATGGTGGGCGTGGCTCGCCGTGAGAGATTCCCGTCCGATGAACCCTTGGTGCCATGTCGATCAAGGTGAGTATTATCCAATTAAAGCGGAGAAACTGAGATATTTTTCTAAGGAAGATTATCCCGAATGGAAAGAGCGAAAGGAGGATTGTGAATAATGCCATCTCTTTACCTCATGAAGTACGAAAGATAGCTCAAGGAGCAGGCGCAGCTAGCGGCTTTGCTGGTTTTTTCTTTCCTAGTTTGCGAGCTAGAGGATTGGGCGAAGAAAAGCCTGTTCCTCCTTATTCTGCAATAATTTATAAGGAAGGCGATGAAGTGCAGGCTGAGGATTGGAAGGTCGAAAGATAGCGTCAGGAGAAGCTGGAATAGATGATGCGAGTATAATTCAGAGTGCTCTAAATCAAGGAGGGAAAGTGTTTATTAGGGCTGGGACTTACAGAATTCCTTCAGGAGTGCTTGAAATACCAAGTAATGTTTATATTGCTGGCGAAGGAATCGACAAGACGATATTTCAGATATACTATTATTCACGATTTCCAAGTATGGAGCCACACACACCAGAATATACGCCGTCCGCTATCAAAAATAAAGACGAAGAAAACGGTAATGAGAACATTATAATTAATAATTTGACAATAGAGTTTGATACTAGCGGAGTTAACGAGAATTGTTATGGCTTTAGAATTCTTGCGTTTTACGAGTCGAGAAATATAGCGATCGAAAAAGTAAAGTTCTACAAAATGAATCCAGGGACTTATTGGGCTGGAGGCGGACCGGGTCAATTGTTCTTTTTGGGCGATGTGAGTAAAAAAGGTTGTAGCAATGCGCTTGTGAGAGACTGCATATTCATAAACTTAGCAACCGGAACAGACATAGACACAATGACAAAGTATGAAGGTTATAGATTTACAATTGAAAATTGCTATATTGATGCAAGAGCCGCAGACGGTTCCAAGTTAATTTCCGGTCTTTTGCTTCGATATAGCTGGAGTATATGATTCTTTAATTAAAAATTGTCGAGGATTCGGCGCGGCTGCAGGAATATGGGTCGAAGGTGGCTCTCTTGGCAACTATAATGAAATAGATATTAGGGATTGTATATTCTGGCAATGCGGGGCTGGAATCGGTCACCCTACTCCCGACAGCTATATTTCGGCAGACTCAAAAATAAAAATTTCTGGTTGCAGAACTTATAATACAGATGCAGGAGGTATCGGTGCAAGCTTAGCAGAAATAGTTAATTGCGAAGTTTACGAGCATGCATCCAATACAGACGCAGCAAAGCATGGCATTCATGGAAAAATTATTATTAATTCGAGAGTTGAGAGTTCATCTACGTACGCTAGAGGTATCGCAGGTGAAATAATTATGAATTGTTACAGTAATTGTCCATGGGACAGCGACCCTTCAGGAGTTTCTGGCTGGAAATATATCGGTAATAGATTTGAGGGCGGAGGTATTAATCTGAGGGCGAGCTGCACAAACATATTAATCTTGGGCAATACTTTAAAAACTATTAGAATGGTTGGTGGAGATAAAATAATAATTATTGCCAACAAATTCATTTCTGGAGGTAGCGGGGTTACTTATGCCACAACCGTTCCGACGCATGTTCTCGTTCAGCAAAATGATTTTATCGATGCATCAGCAACCGTTCATGCAGATATACTCGCCGAACCTACTAATATTATTAGGCGAAATATCGGCTACACTACCGAAAACTCATGCACCGCAACTTTCAGCGGCGACGGCACAACAACACAATTCTCGATCGCTCACGGTTTAGTTTCTGAGCCTTCTAAAGTCCAGGTAACTCCGATGACAGAGGACGCTGCTGGGGATTTCTATGTTACGAAAGATGCCACAAATATTTATGTTAATTATCTCTCAGCTCCGCCGTCTGGTTCAAATAATGTCGAGCTGAGCTGGTATGCAGAAGTGTAAAAAGGCTATTTCAAGAAATAGTGGCGAGCCGACTTTAGAGGACGGCCAGATGATTATTTGGCATGGTACCAGTAATAATAAATATTATCTATGATACGAGATAAGGAGCTCAAAGAAAGTTGAATTAACATAATTTGTCATGAAATGCCATTTACGATAACTCCATTTTGCGCTAAAGATCCCGTGCAGATGTCTGTATCGGAGTGGGCTTTGTATCTTAATATTTATCCATATTACTGGGAAGCTGCCGATTTTCTCGAAAACTATTTTTTAGTAGAAAAAGCAGCCGGTATTCTTAATGAGATGGAGCACGCTCAAGCAGCTCGGATTTATCACTCATTCTCATCTGTTTATCAAGAAGAAATCTGGCCGTATTTAGATGATGAGCTTAAAGCTTATTTATCTCTTTCTGCATTATCTGTTTGTCTCGCTAAAGATGGTGCTCTTGGAAAACGAGCTATGAAATAAGATGACCACCGCAACAACTCTTTTGCCTTTAATGTACGAAGTAAAGGGAATTTGGAGATATAAACCCCTCGGTAGATGCTTAATAGAAATAAATGTTTCTGCTAATTCAACCGATCCAGTTCTTCTTACAGCGTATCCAGATGTAGGCTATCGGTATTTGGGCATTTCGTATTTTAGAATATTTAATCTGCCAAAGCTCAGAACAAAAATATATATTTCAGATTGGGAAAACCCTGCGAAGAATCCGGCAAATGGCTATTGTATAGCGGATGTGGATGGCAATCGCTATGATATAAGAATAACTCCCCGTGATTACGGATTAGATAAAATCTATTGTGATAAATTCTGGGTGCGAGTGATTCCTACCGAATCCGTTAATTACGAACGAAAGGTAATCATAAAATTTTCTGGAATTGAAATTCGTTGATTGGAATGTATTGGGAAGAGGATGTTTTTTACGGAGGCAATCTGACCGCTCCCAAAGGCTCAAGTACTTTCATTATAAAACCAGGCGGGAATATATCCCTTGAAACCTCCGAAAAGTATTTAGGGAGTTTTACTGTGTATCTTGATTGGCCCGAAACAGCGGATAAATTGGAGAAGTGCTCTATTACGAACGGAACTCATGAAAAAGTGATAGCACAGAACATTCCTCTTTCAAGTGTGGTTGATTTACAGTTCACTAAGCCTCGGCCTATCCCAACTGATTGGTGGATATCAGCATCATTTCATTTAAATTCAACCAAGCGAATTGTCGTATATACGGAAATATTAGATAATCCGCAGGAGGAGATATGATATGAGCTATTTGACAGCAGAAGCTCTTGATAAAATACATGCGCTTTGTCCAAAGACACTGGAAAACATAGATAATGATGCACAGCCTCTTGCCGAGGAAATAATCTCTGAATACAATAGTCAGATTGAGCGCTCTGCCGAAAAACTCATTTCTATTGCAATATCAACGGTAGCTAAGTATCTTTTAACAGATAGAGCGCAGGAGGAGGAGCTAGATGCCTTACTTATTTATTTTGAAACACTGTTTGATGGGGAGGCTGAGAATCCTATCGAAGCACTAATCGCCGTCTTCACATACTACCTTCTCGAAAAACCGTATTTCGATAGCTATCGTCATCTGATTTCCTCTTATGTGTTTGATGAAATAGATTTGGGTGAAGTAGCGTGAATGTAGGTGAGAGTATTGAAATTGAGGACAGCTCGCTTGGCTTGATTATCTTAGGGATCATCATTGCAATAGCTCTTTTTACTAATCATACGATAGCGAGTTTTGGTTTACTACTTTTAGCTCTTCAGCTCTTTAAAAACGAATTGAAATCTTTTGTCAATTATGTCGTGGGCAAGGCGTGTTGAGAGTAAAGAGGAGCTTATAAGAAAAGCTGATAGCATTTGGATTTACAAGAAAGCAGAGATTGAGGAGTTCTTCGGCAATCTCTTTGATTGGTTCATGGATGGAGAAATAGATGTGGCGGAAGCAGATAACCTGCTTCGCTTGAAAATCCCGATACTCACTAAGGAAGATAGGGAGCAGATTATTCAAATGCTTTTAGATGCAAAACATGAGCTTGAAATTGAAGGAGTGATTTAAATGAGCAAGCATCTTGTGATTATATTGGATGCCTGCCGATATGATGCATTAAAAAACGAATTACCAAAATATACAAGAAACTTCATTTTATTTCCAGTGTATTCTGGCTCGCACAACACGCCCACATTCTATAAGAATATAACGAATGTGGAGGACTTTGTATTGCTCACTGCGAATCCCACACCTTTTTATCATAAGCAAGAGCACAAATGGAAGCGAGTGATTCACACGAAGTCCATTGACCCAATGGATAACTTAAAGGAATGCGTCGAATTACTAAAATCAGAGGGTAAAGTTTTCTTGCATCTCATCCCACCACACACTCCTTGGCAAGGCGCTGAAGGTGGGAATGTTTATAAAGCACTAATGGAGAAGCTTAACTTTTCTATGGAATTAAAGCAGGAGAGAAGAAATTTCGGTCCGATAGGAATCGAGAGCCAAGTTTATCAATCTGTCGGAAAGAAAGAAGCACATAAATACTATCTTGAAAATTTAGATTATGCTCTCTCAGCAATATTTAAATATTATGCTAAATTGCCAAAACCGTTTGTAATAACCGCTGACCACGGAGAGCTGTTGGGGGAAGACGGTCTTTGGGGCCATTCATTTAAAGATTGTAATCATTATATACTCCGAATAATTCCAGTTGCGGTGGTGTATTGAAATGCGAAATGTTATTTTAATAATACTAGATAGCTGCCGATACGACGCTTTTATGGAAGCGCAAGCTGTTGCTCTTAAAAGCTTTGGGAAGGTATTAAAGTGCTACTCCGTAGCATGTTGGACGCTTCCCAGTATGGTTTCCCTTCTTTATGGACGACCGCCGCTCAACTCTTTTATAAAAGGCAAATTATTTGAGGTCAGCAATTTTATAAATAAGCAGATACTTACGCCTAATCCACTGATAATTCAAGCAAAGAATACTATTTTCCGAGAATTTAAAATTAAGGGCCTGGAATACGATTACTTGAGGTCTTCTGCTGATATATTTAAAGATGCAAAGGAATTTTTAGATGCAGCTTCTGGGCCTTTTCTTCTTGTGCTGCATTTAATGGAAACTCATACGCCATATTTTGACGGGCAGCGAACGTATCAGGGCGCACGGGCTTTTAAAAATCCCAGCGAAGGTGTAAAAATTCAAAGTAAATGCGTTGATTTTATTGATAATAATTTTCAGCGGTATCTATATAAGACGATCTGCCAGCTAAAAAATACAAGAATAATTATAACTTCGGATCACGGAGACGGCTTCGGAGAGGAGGAATGCGGAATAAAAAATTTTCAGCACGATCCCGCTAACCAATATTTAGTATTTCATCCAAAGCTTTTTGAAATACCATTTATAATTAAAGATTTGTGATAATAAATGAGCTCCGCTAGCATAATAAAATATATTCAAATACAGGGCTCATCTCTTTGTGATGGCAAATGTAGGATTTGTCCATATGCTCATTCGCCTGTCTCTCAACTCAAGCGCACTATGAGCATTGATGAATTTACATTCATCATCCGGAGACTGCAGGAAGCAAAGCTACAGCCATTTAAGATTTGTCTTTACTTAATGTCGGATTCCTTCTTTGATAAATACCTTATTGAGAGAATAGAAATCACGCACCAGTGTTTTCCTAACACTCTCATAGAGGTGTCTTCTGCACTGGGCGCTGGGAATTTGAATTTCTTCAAAAAGCTGATACAAGCTCTCAGCAACAAGCCGCATGAAATTTGGATTTCTATTCATGGAATAAATTCAGAAACTTACTCAGCTTTGTGCTCTCGTGATTTCCATAAAGTTCGTCAGCGAGCTGTTGATTTATTGAAAATCGGAGGTGAGCTGTATAATTTCAAATTTGTTGGCTGTGGATATTCAAAGGATTCACAAATCAAACTCTTTTCTTTTGAGGAATATAAAAATTTTATTTTTCAGCTCACGAAAGAGGCGGGTGTTGAAAATCTTAAGAACATAAAAATATCATATATTCCTTTCCATAACAGAGCTGGAGAAGTAAAATACTGGAATTGGCGTTTTGTAAGAGAGATAAATGCTTTTAAACCACACTTCTGCTCTCGTCCTTATGAGTGGCTTCATATCCTTGCGGACGGCCGAGTAATACCCTGCTGTATGAACTATGCCTTAAATCAGATTTGGGGTAATTTATTTAAGCAATCTTTGGAAGAAATATGGAAGAGCGATAAGCGAAAATCTTATATCCTGAGACAGCTCGGTTTGGAACAAGGCGAAATTCCTTGTAAATATTGTATGTCGCCGGGAGGTTAAAATGAAAAGAGTTGCGATAGTTAAAACTTTTATGAGACCTCAGCTTTTTGCTCACTGTATAAATTCTTTAATAGCAGCCGGCACACAGGAAGTTCTTGTGGCTTTTGATGGACCAGCGGAATATTGGGAATCTCATAAGAGAATAGTTTTTGAAGCAAATCAAATAATTGATGCTGAGATATTTCGCTTTCCTTACGATTATGGCTTGGCAGCTTGTCGGAACAGATTAATTGAAATGATTTCAGAACCTTACTTTCTAATGCTGGATGATGATATTGCAGTTTTTCCTGGTATCTGGAGCGCCCTGCCAGTAATGAGTTACTCAAATAAAACAGGTGCAGCCACATTCGGTTGGTTCCATAACGGCGTCTTGCAAGTAGATGCATGGGATATAAATATAAAGAATAAACGCACTCTATCCAAGACTATCCGCTGGCCGAAAAAAATAATTTTCTTGAATGGATTCGTGTTTTATTATCCATTTGACTTCGTGCCTAATCAGGGTTTTTGGTCTCGGAAATTCTTTGATGAATTTCATTGGGATGAGCATTACATAATAGAAGGCGAGCATGAGGATTTAGCTATGCAAGCACGGACGAGTGATTGGAAATTTGCTGTCTGCGTCAATGTGCAGCTGCTTCATTTACATGATTGGTCAGATGAGGAATACCACCATAATCATAGATTTTCAAATGAGAAGATGGGACGAAGCTGGATTTATTTTTTCAAGAAGTGGAATTTAAAAGAGTACGAAGATGGAAATTGTCTTTTGCCTTGGCTTCCTATTGATCGTTTAAAAAAAGAGAGCAGCATTAGGGAAAGTCTTGAGAAATGGAGCCGCTTATTACCTTCACATGCACAAATGAAAATGAGGGAGAAACAATAACTCTTAATTTAACCTATATATCTCGCTTCGATCCTCAAATAATTCTATCAAACGCAATTACAACTCTATTGGACGGAACTACCTCCTACTGGCGAGTGGGAAGAGAGCGGTGGAGAATAAGAGTAGAGGGATACTGTGAAGGAATACTAACAATCCAAGATATACGCAGAGCTTCGGGTTGGCCGGGCTTGTTATCGATTAAGGATGTTTGTAACCCAGCTAATATGACTGCTGTAATAACGGATTTCGGATATAGCGCATGGAAGTGTCATTCGGAGCCTTACTGGTATAGATACGAATTAGTCTTTGAAGAGCTAAAATACTGATAAGCGGGATGTCTTTTTAAAAAAACGGAGTAGAATAAGAAATGGCTCTTCAATCGATAAAACTGCTAAATACAGCAAAAGAAAATATCACGAAACTCCTGACTGGTATGGCAGGCGCCTATTCTTATAAAGGTATAGGCGTCGGAAATTCTGATACTGCTGCTGATGAGACACAGGAACATCTGCTTGGCTCGGAGACAAATTTCAAAGATGGCAACATGTCAGTATTCAAAAACGCCAATAACTCATATATAGCACAGTGGAATTCTACATGGGTTTATAATGACTTGCCTTCAAATGCGATATCGGAAGCCGCTATTTCCATGAATGCATCAAATGGAACAACTACATGTTTATTGAGATGTACTTTTGACACTATTTATCTTGATGCCGACAGCTCTTTTAGTCTGATACTGCAAGTCTCGCCAACACAAGGCTAAATATGCCTACTACCACCGCTTTTGGTTTCCATGTAATCGGAGAAATAATCAAAAAGGATGGAAGCAGATATAGAGTTATTGGAAATAATGATAGCTTCCTGTCAGACATTGATCGCTTTCTTCTAAATATAATTTCTGAAATAAATATAATAGATTGGCTTAAGCTGAAATATCTTAGTGATGAATGTTCGCTACGTATGCTTTTACAAGAAAAGCAGCTGAGTGCCTGCGATTAGATGGTGAAGGAATCATTAAAATTGCTTTTGGCGATTCAGCGGTTCCTGCAACCCGCAATCAGACATCTTTACAGGGAGAAAATCAAATAGTTTATCCTGTGCAGCTTTATCATTTAGACGACCAAGCCTACATTTCTTTTAAATTCACTGATGATATTCCATTTGAGATAAGTGAGGTCGGATTGTTTAATAAAAGTGGTGATATGATCTTCAGAGGCACATTTAGGTCTCCACTTAAGATTTCTGATACAAATAAGTATTCACAACGATTGGTTCTTAGATTAAAATTGAATGCAGAGCCTTGAGGCACAGTCGATGGAGACGGCGACGGTATTATCCCTTATTTCTCGAACAACTCGGAAAGAAAGTTTATCATTTACTAGCGTCCCTTGATGTGGATATTCAGTGGTTTCATCACGTAAGCAAAGCACTGAAAGGAATCTCTGATATTGATTTAGTTCCTATTGTGATTTTCCAACCTGAAGAGATTTATTCTTATTCAACGGTGATTTTATTAGACGAGCAAATCAGATTAGAATTAGAGAGCATCCTTGGCCGGGAAATCGCCTTTTCTTGCGGATGCATCTCTTCATCGGAGCGTAAAAATCTGCTTCAAACTTTATTTCAAATAAATGAGATAACGAATCCCTTTCAAATTTATTTTCCCCTCCTGTATGCTGCTTTCACTTCGGAAGTCTATGAGGGTGTTTCGGCTCTTTCCACTGCACTCCATTTGAGAAAAGCAGAAGCAGAAATCCTTGTATTTTTAAAAATTATCCACTCACTCCTCTGCCAAGAAAGACCATTATCCATTACGCCTCTTTCTTTAGATTTCTTTTCCTTAATTTCATTTGGATTTATATATCCCCTCACAATTAATTTTTTATCATCCATTAGCGGGATTTCGCCAGCTGTGGTGTTTGCTTTGATTCTCTCCTATAAATTTAAATTTTCTGTTCCTTTATATTCTGATAAAATCATATTCCATCTCAAGCCGCTCTTTCTCTCAAGGGGTATAAAATATTTTTCTGAAAGCGAAACGGAAATCTCTTCTTTTCTTTCTCCAATTAAATTAGAGACCGAATTTTTATTTCAAGAATCTCTTGTGAATAGATTTTTTTCGGAATCAAAGATTCAATCAAAGCCTAATCTTCTAATATCATTCTGGTTGGGGGAGAGAAGGCGAAGTCCTGATATAATAACCTTAGCTCTCCGATTATCATCGTTTATCAAATACTCAAGCCCTGATTTATTCGCTCTCACTCTCTCGCTCATGGAAAGCTATGATTTTTCCCGCCGTCTTACTCCTGCGCTAACGCTCACCACAAAGCTTTATGAAAAAGAAATACGTAGCTATCAATTTATTCTTGATTTATTAGTGAGTGATGTCGGTGCAGATTTTTTGATAGATATATACAAATTAGTATTTGATTTAATAGAAGCTAAGCTCCTTCAGCCGGGGGTTGCAAAAATTAAAATTTAAAATGGTTGAATATTTAGAGAACGTTGTATCTGTGGAGGTTACGCAAACCTGGATGGACATAGACAAATGCTCAATCACCTGTGTGGGATGGCAAGATCCAAAAAACCTTGAGCGTATAGAGATTGAATGGGGCGACCAAATAGTATTTAGGGGTGTCATTACTTCCTATAGATATTCGCAGAGAGCAAGGCCGCCACCAACAACTGAGCTGCTTGCGCAAGCTCTTCCATGGTATTTAACTAAACAGTATGTTCCCAATGAGACTTCGTTTCTTGAGCCGGGATATACTGACGAGCCGACTGTAATTTTTAAAGAATGGTGTGGAGGCGAGAATTCCAGAAGCAAGACGGGTATAGATTTTAGCAGAGATAATAGCTCGCTAGTTCCATTAGAAGATTGGCGAAGCGCTCCGTATCTTCCTTTATTGTTTAATCCCGGCAGACACACTCTCTGGGACGCTCTTCTAGCTATCTGTGATAAATACGATATGAGCTTTTTCTTTTATCCTATTGAAGCTTCTCTATATTATGGAATGTATTTTCAGCCAGAAGACGACCTTCAATATTTATTAGATAGACACGGAGAAATTTTTACGGTGTCTGATTCCGATGCAACATCATTAGAACTATATTTCGACAGAGGTCCGCACACCAATATAAATGATGTAAAAGTAACAGGCATGTCTTCAGGCTCCGATTGGTCGTATATCTTTGCTGAGGCACGGTCTTCCAAATTAAAGGCCGGAATGGAAAGGCCGGTTGAGTTTGTGTATGAAGCATCAGATTTAGAGCTAAGCGTTGCACCTGTTCTCGCAGATGAATTATTAGATAGATTACAAACTATATCTCCGCTTGTAACAATTAATTTAAAATCACGGGATTTAACTAAACCATATCTGCCGGGGCATAATGTTGAACTTAAGGGTTTCGGAGATGTATTGGATTGGCTCACTCTTCGTATTTATCAAGCCACCTTTAAATTAGAAGCTGGCATGGAGCCTCAAATGACTTTGGGATTAGCGAACTGGGATGATTTATCGCATCCATTTGTAGCTGAGGAAAATCCATTTAGAAGACTAGCTGATAGCACGGTTGATAGAATATATAAGAGTATAGCGAAGGAATATCCCGGTGCTCTGCCATCCGATCTTAAAATCCTTCCTACCTCCGCTGCCGGTATGGTGCCCGTGATCATTACGCATGATTATGGGGATGGAACGGTTGATGTGAAGATAATAGAAACAGGACAAGAATTCAAAAAGATAAAGCTGCTATGAGCAACCAAACTGCTAAATTTGGAGTTCTCGTGCAGAGAGGAAAGGAGCAATATGTGATAGAAGGTAAAGAACATCCTGTTCCGCCTGAATTAGTTCCTCCGCCACCTACGCCTGGATGGTATTGCTCTCGTGCAAATAGAAAATATGACTACGTCCGAATTTGGTGTTGGTTAGCTGAAGGAGGCAGCCAGGAATGCGCCGGACGATTCTACGACTTGTGCGAGCGAGGGGATCCTTCCAATTCCTCTACATATATAATTAATTTAGGCGTAAATCCAATAGGGGAAGACCCGAAAAAAATAAAATTAGGTGAATGGCAGCTTGATTACACCTGGGACGATTCCGGCCGTGTATATTCAAATCCCGATAAATTTGACTGGTTAGCTGAGGTTAAAGGTGATGTGAATAAATTTAAATATTATAGGGACACCACTGGTTCGAGCGGTATAAATCCAAACGAGACTTTCCATTCTCGAGTTTGGTGGGATGCTTTATGGGTAGAATTTAATCCGTCCAGCGTTGAGATCGGCAATTACACAATTCAAGTTCGGATGAAATTCAAGCCGCTTCCCGAAGAATGTAATTGCACTTTTACAATTCTACTTCCGTATTTTGGATTTCCAAATTGGTGGACTGTGCATGCTTCCTGCATAGACCGCATGCTTGAGCCCGCAAAAAGCTATGATTTTGGCTCGGTTAATATTTATGAAAGCAAGGATGCTAATTTCACGATTAAGAATAATATAAATACCACGCTGCTTGCCGACGTTTGGATTGATGGCCCTGATTATCTCGATTTTGAAATAATAGAGGGACCGAAAGGCAAATTCTATCTCTGGCCGAGTAATCACACGAATATTAAAATAAGATGGAATCCACAAGTTTTAGGAAACCAAACCGCTAAGCTCAATTTAAGTTGCGATAATGGTTATTGGGATTATTGTTATCTTATAGGTTTATCAGAAAAACCAACAAACTGCGAGCAAATACGTTTTTTAAGGGAAACGAGTCCGCATCACTGGGACACTATTGAGGAGCACTCCTTTGGAGAGCTGCTGATCGGCGAAACTGCGGAGGAAAAATTTGGGGTCATGACAATATCGGGAAGTTTATCTGTAAATTTAAAATTAGAAGGCGATGATTGTTTTCGGATAACAGACGGAGGTGGTGTAGCGAAACTCTCGCAAAGCCCGCATTATATTACAATTAAATTTTCGCCCTCAGCTCCAGGCAACTTCACCGGTTATCTTTTAGCTTATCCCTGTAATGCGTCTCTACTATTATATGGGAAAGGGAAGTCATTCGTGCTATTTGAACCATGGCATTATGATTTCGGAAGTATCCAATTAAAACATTGCAGTGACAGTGTTCCTTTCTCGCTCAAGAACATAGGTGAAGAGAACGCCGAGGTTTCAGTCTCCGTCCAGGGCGATGAAAATTCAAATTTTACTCTAATAAAGGGATTTAATGGCACTCTTTATGCAGGTAGCGAAGAGACAGTTCGTGTTAGATTTTGTCCCAACCAATTTGGGAACGCTACGGCATATTTGTGCGCCGAAGTTACAGCTAGTGCAGATGAATACATAAATATAACAGCGGTGCTGTATGGAAAGGGAACATTTCAATACGCTGAGCCACACATTTCTATTTCTCCTGCTGATGTAGTCTTTCCTGATACCTATCCTGGCTTATCTTCACGCAAATCAGTAACCATAAAAAATGAGGGAGCCGAGGAAGCGGAGGTTGAGCTCTCAATAAGTCCTGAAGAGACATTTGATATAGAAAGTAAAGATGCAACAATTTCTATTTCGGCTGGAGCGACAAAGAAGCTTGATGTCTATTTTAAACCTTTAGTTGAAGGAAATCATACCGGTCAGATTACAGCTAATTGCTTAAATGGAAATATAGCTACTGCGATTGTTCATGGAACGGCTCCTCCACCTCCTTGTGGGGATCTAAAAATTATTCCCTCTGAATTTGATTTCGGGGATGTTAGACGGAATGGATGCTCCGACACCATAAATTTCACAATAAAAAATGATGCAGCGATTGTATTTAATTTTACTCTAAGTCTAAGTGGCGAAAACAAAAATGATTTCCAGATTCTTGAAGGCGAAGGCGATCAAGCCCTTTCTCCCGGCGATTATATAAATACTAAAATACAGTTCTATCCGAAAAGTCTGCCTGGCAAGAAAGAAGCGCTCCTCACGATACAGCCCTACGCACCGATTTGTGGAAACATTTCAGCGAAGCTCACCGGAATCTGTCTCCCGAATTGCTATTTTGATTTGGATCGGGATGCTCATAATTTTGGAGAAGTTCTGTTAAATGAATGCACAGAAACAGTTTTTACTGTTACAAATACTGGATTGGATTCCTGTTTCTATACTGCATTTATAGATGCGTTCGATGAGAAAAGTAAAAAGAGCTTTATGATTATTTCGGGCTCAAATGCTACTCTTGCTCCAAGCGAGGCGAATGAAATCAAAATTAAATACTGTCCTTATTCAGAGGGAAATCACACTGCATTTCTTATAGTTCAGACGCCAGATAAATACGGAGATTACGCTACCCTTCATGGAACCGGCAGAGTCCCCTATCCAGGCTTTGTTATAGAGCCAGAGAAATGCGATTTTGGTAGTGTGAAAATTACAGAGTGCTCTTCATCTAAAGAATTTATCTTACGGAATGTTGGCGAAGGCCCAGGAACGATCTCAGCAAATATCACGGGCCCTGATGCTAGTAATTTTCTTCTCGTGAGTCAATCAGGAAAGAGAACAATGCTGCCAGGCTGTTTCCATAAATTTAAAGTTAAATTCTGCCCAGACGAGCCACGCAATTTTACAGCCAAGCTTTGGATAAACACTTCTTATTCTCTTGGAGAAGTTCCAGATGTATATGCAGATTTAATTGGAGGAGGCTTGAGCCCGTATAACGCTACACTCTATCCCGATCCTTTGGATTTCGGGCAGATTCTGATAGGAGAGTGGAGCGAGCCACTAACTGCCTACCTTATTAATACAGGAGAAGCAAATATGACTGTGAATGTATGGATATGGGCCGCTCCATCAGCCAATTTTACTATAATTCAGGGCGGTGGCTACCATTATCTTGAAACGAATTCTACATTACATATTAAAGTAAAATTCTTACCTCAGACGGCGGAAAGATATTACTCTATTCTTAAAGCTGAATGGCCTTATGACTCAGCCGAAGCTCTGCTGATAGGCGAAGGGAGAGAACAGTGTGATATTAGAATTACTCCAAGTGATTATGACTTCGGTAAGGTGTATATTGGTGAAACTTCCGAATCAAAAACTTTTATTATAGAAAACAAAGGTAAAGGTGATACGAAATTAGATATCGAAATTGATGGTGTGGATGCCGAGAATTGGACTGCCGGCGCTCAGCCGCTTTCTGATATTAATCTGAAGGCGGGAGAAAAAATAAATTTAGATATTAGATTTGCTCCTGTCACAGTCGGCAAGAAATCCGCCTATTTAGTTGTCTCTCCCGATGCGTGCGCTCACACCTGGATAAAGTTATCGGGCGAAGGAATAGAGGGACCGCCCTGTCCGCTGAAGGCCTATCCGTCTTCCATAGATTTCGGCGCTGTCGGCGTTCATGATTATTCCGATAACGCAACAATCTATATTTTCAACGAAGACCAAATAAGTGCTGTCTTACAGGTCGCTATGGAAGGGCCGGATAAGCAGGACTTCAGAATGGAATATCTATCTATGATCATACCCTCTAATACCACTCGTCATTTTCTTTGTAGATTTCATCCATCTTCTCCCGGCAAGAAAATAGGTTGGTATGATATTAAATCGAACAATTGCACTGTTGGCGTAGTCGTATTTTTACAAGGTGAAGGCTTACCTCTGGATAGTGGAAGCCCGGATTGGGACCCTGATCCACCAACTACTACTCCAATAAAAAATCGCTGGCAGTTCATGGCTGCAGTGAAGGAGGATATTCCGCCGGGCTACGGATTTGTTTTCGCTCATTCTCCAAACACTGTTTGGTTTAACTATCCTGAATGGCCAGCCTATATATATTATTTAGATCCTAAAGGCTGTCTCTGGGCGAGAGGATACCACGGTGAATTTTGCATTTATAATCTCCATAATGGGAGCAGGACGACGTCTGATTTAGGAGGAGGAAGCCGTCCAGTATTCGCTTTAGGCAATTTAGGAGCCAATGAAAATGCCATGAAAATCTGCTACTGGCTTGAACCGAATTTCATAGTGTTTGGTGAGAGTTCTTGGAATGGAAATGTATGGAACGCACCTGAAGAAATCACTCGCTGGACAACGACTAGTGGAACGGTGAATATGATTTACTGGCTGCCACCTAATTTCCTCTTTTTAATTGAGGGCGATGATAATCGTCTTGAATTGTGGAATGAGAACGAAGGCATCGTTAAATCTATATCCCTTGATTTTCCTCCTCACTATGCAACAAGGGATAAAAATGGAAGAATATGGATTTCGGGACGAGATACAAACAAGCTTATTAGTTTCAATACTGAACTAGAGGACGAGGATATTGAAATATATTCATCGTCCAGAAAATTTGCAGGAATAGGAAGCAGCTCGCAATATGATATAGTAGTAATCGATAAGGCGAACGAAGAATTAATTATCCGCTTAGCGGAGGAAAGCTATGCGAAATCATATAAAGTATCTGTGCCGGGCGTCCAAGAAGGCTGCTCAAGATGGGAAGGTGGGTATTGCCTATTCACCACAAATAATGATGCCTTACTTGGAATTCATTTGCGAGACGCTGCCTTAGAAGACGGCGATCGACGAATAACTCTGGGTGCCTTCCCTCGAAATGTAAATTTAAGAGGGGATGCCGGACTGCTAATGTATTCAGAATGGGGATGGCGATGGCAACCTGATACTAGCGTATTAAATATAAAATATATCGGATTGCTATAAAATGGGCTTAAAGGAAGTCACTATTTTGAGGAGCTTCAAAGAAGAATTCGCTAATTTTTTAATTAATACTTATCAAGCCATCGGAATCGGTAATTCCACTATATCTGTGGGCCCGAATTCCAGTCCCTTATTGGGCTCCGCAACGGTTTATAAGACGGCAGATAGAGATATAGAAATATTGAACTCAACTGTGAGAGTTCGTTGGGAATCTGATTTAATAAGAGGCGATTTATTTTCTGATGTTGTTGGAGAGATTGCCATCGTAAAGAATGCCACCAATGGACGATACGATGGCTTTCTTCGTTTATTGGTGGATGAATTCCCGATTCAGGAACGAGATATTTTACGAATATCTGTGGAGGTGGAAATATGATAGAAACAGCATTTGAAGTTAATGTGATACTTGAAGTGAGAAACAAGGATGGTGAAGTTGTATATCGTGATGAGGGAAAAGCTCTCATTAAGGGGAACGAGGTATGTATGCTAGAATCGTGAAGCTGCTTGATAAAAGTGTTTTAATGCCCAGCGAAGAAACTCTCCTTGAAGAATCTGAGTGTATTTCTTTATTGGATATAGTCAAGCTCTCCATCACGGGACGGTGCCACTTTGGCTCTGATACAAATAAGCCGGTTACCATAAAGATTTATTCTTCGCAGGATGCAGATAGCTGGGATACTGAGCCACTGATTTCATTTAATTTGCCATGTCACACCGGTCAATGGTCTCAGAAAACAGTCATGTTGTTCCCTGATGTAATGTATATTAAAGCCAGCGCTAAAAATCTGAACACAGGTGGAAGCGTTACTAACCTCATGGTAAAAGCGTTTGTAGCAGAGCCATGAGAGTGAAGTTCAGGAGAGGATACGAAGCGGTGGATACCAAGAATTATAGAAGATTCGGAAAACAATTTCTTTATTATTATCCGACAGATGGAATTCTTAGAAAAAATAAATGTGCTAGGAAATTTATTCCAGAAGACCCGCTTCTTCCTTTAGTTGGCTTTGAGGAAAGTGGAAAACGTTGGCTTGATGCCATTGGCATAATAGAACTCGGGGATGCGAATTACGATATCCATTCTATTACAAATATACATGAAATAGATTTCTTACGGGACGAGCAGATTTTGCCACGTAAAGTCCTATTACAAACTGATGATAGAATGCTTTTCGCAGTTAATCTCGGCTCTGTTGAACCTTTTGAAGACATAATCCTCTTTCCACGAATAAGCGAGGAGAGCTCCGATAGCGACATAGATGCATCAATCTATGGACTTCTTTATTTTAACTCATTCAGCGGTGCCTCGGCTTTAAGTGAGTTGGAATGGTCAATGGATGGACAAGGACGGATTAGCTGGTCTGATTCTCACGATGGCTCCGCTCAGATACAGTTAGAAGGGCCAGCTTTGTTTAAGTTCTTTAAAATTTTGGAAATAGAAAAAACTATCGTTGCGGATGCCTGCATCAAACTATACGCATCAATAGACGGCGAAATGGATTTACGATTTGGTCTCTGGAAAGATGGAAGCTGGTTGAAATATTCTAAATTTTCTGTCGCTTCTGGTCTTCAATCAATATCTGTCAATAATTTAGTATCGGGCTCTTTCTATGTGTTACTTTCAGGCGAAATAGAAGAGGGTTCTCGTGTGGAATTAGATTTATTAGAATTACGAGTAGCTAAAAAGAATAGTCCTATTATATATTTTATGCCAGAAAATATGATTTAATAAGAGATGATTAGCGGAAGCACTGTTCTTATGAATGGGACCACTATAAATCCTGGTGGGTCTCGACTTACAGAAATCCCTTACTCCCTCGAAGATTTTATTAAGCTCTCTCTGACAATTGAAGGCTACTATAATATGTCAAAAACTTGGGAGAGCTGTGGTTTGAGAGTCAGAGTCTTCACTTCCTACGATGGCTCAAATTGGGACGATACACCGTATGCGGAATTCGATTCTCCCTCAAATCTCTCGAAACATGTCAGAGCTACAGTTTCTATCATTCCAGATCCAGCGTATATACGATGTCAAGTAATTAATCAAAATACTAATGAAACGGCGTATGATTGCAGAGTGATAGCCACATATTCAAAATCTGGATAAGCTATGACGTTATATCCTTTGCGAGATGACTCTTGTCTTTTAGCCCTTCCTATGCATGAGGGAGAGGGCAGAATTTTTTATGATTACTCTCGCTATCAGCATAATGCTACATTTTACGGTGATACTTTAAGTTGGACAGACACGCCGTTCGGTAAGTGTTTGTATTTTCCTGGCACCCCAGGCTATTATGCTAAGATAGGAGGCACCTATGAGCTCAACCAAAAGATTGCGAAAACCGGCGAAATCACAATCACAGCATGGATAAATACGGGAGAGGATGGTCAAATTCTTTATGATTGTGCATGCTTTGCTAGCGGTCCTTTCTGCGGCTTACTCAGTCTCGATTACCGAGATGGCGGAAAAATTCATTTTACAGCGGGGGGAAGCGATTGCTGGGAAGCTGAAACTACAGATTCTTTTTCCGACGGTCTTTGGCACTTTGTGGCTACACAAGGAAACAACGAAATTGCTCGCATTCTCGTAGATGGTGAGATAAAATCCGAAGAGCCCTGGGGCGGAGACGAATACCTTTATCTTGATTGCTCAGATTATGTATTTTATCTTGGCTGGGACCATGGCAGCAATTACTTTTCGGGTCTTATCTGTGATTTTAGAATTTATAATAGATTCTTATCAGAAGATGAAATCAAAGCTCTTGAATTATATTACCGAAACTTTGAAGTTCGCCCAAGCATTCTTTGCCCTCGACCAACACTCTAAACGGATAATAATATTAAATTAAAGATGGAGAGATGCAAACAAATACAAATGTAATTTTAGAAATTGAGCATCTCAATCCAAATTCAACAAGCGATTTATATGGGCCAGTGGAGCTGAGTAACTCTATAAAATGCGCTATCACGGCCCAGGCGTATTTCAGAGAGAATGCTTCGGAGAATGTCCGAACACTAATACTCTCTTCTTGGGATAATGCGAATTATGACACCGAGCCATACGCTCAGTTTGACATTCCTGTAGCGGGTAATCAGACAGTAAGAACAACTTATGCTGTGCTACCGGATCCGAAATATATAAAAGCACGAGTCGTAAATCTTGATCCCAACGTGACAGCTGATTATGTAAAAGTGGTCGTTACTTACACGGAGCCATGAAGAGGTTCACTGGATTAATCGGGGATGCAGAAATTTTGAGAAGAAGTTTCTGGTGGCTTTATCAAAAAGGCTGGATTTCAAAAGAAAGTGTGAACGAGGAAGATTATAAGGATTTAGGCTTGGCATTTCCTGATGGCTATGAACGACTCGATAGAAAGGAAATAAGGAAGGAAAGATACATTAGAACTCGCTTAGGCAAAAGGATAAGCTTGGAGCAGCTCAAAGATTCAATCTAAAGAATGTCAGATTCCAAGTTCCTTCCAGTGCCTTCGGGGGGAAAAAAGACCGGGAGGGCATTCAAGTTAGAGGATGTGCTGGAGTGCTTCAATAAGCCGGCACTTATTCGTGAATTAGTATATCTTGTCGGCGGAACCGTAGTGAGAGGTGAGGGGAATGATGTAGATGTTGTGATAAGGGCTGGCGATTTTCCGCCTGCTCTCACAGAGGCTATCCTCTTTAGATTATTCAGAGCTTTTTCTTCACACTTCAATATTCCTTATGATGAAACACCAAAATATCTACACATTACAATAAATGATTATGGGCCTTACACTGATTACATACCGCTTTTCTCTCTTGCTCTAGTTCCTCGCCAGCCAGTTAAAATATTCCGCATGTCTCATTCTGGTATGGAGATTATAGAGAAAAGCCAGAAGGAGCTGATAGTCGGCGGATACGCTGCTACATCCGATATAGACGCTGTTCAGGAGCGAATTTCAAAAAAAGCACTGCAATCTATATTTAAGAGTTTTAAGCAAACACCCCAGGAATTCAGAAATCTCATGTGGGATCATACTTCAACTCAAATTGGCGTTCTTCTCGAGAAACATGAAGATAAAGAGAGCTATGTGGATGAGCGGGGTTGGTATATAATAGGGAAGCTCAGATATGATATTCCAGTAGCAAAGACGATAGCCAAGAAAATTATTGAAAATCCTGCTGATTTTGGTTTTTCTGTGAAGATTGGAGTTCCTGGTGATGAGATTAGGCAAGTCTGTCTGGGTGAAGTATGCTTCACAGAAATTGAGGAAGCATATTTCATAGAGACATCAGTTACTCCCAATCCGGCAAATCCAGCCACTAAGCCTTTAAAGATACTAAATGAATAAAGATATTTTTGACGGAAAGATCAGATTAGAGGAATGGCTCTTCAGAGTATTAAAATTCTAAACACAGGAAAGGAGAATATTACAAAATTGCTTGTTGGCTTAGATAATCCATATTCTTATAAAGCAATTGGAGTGGGTAATTCGGCTACAGCGGCATCTGAGACTGATGAGCACCTCTTAGGCACAGAAACTAACTTCAAAGATGGAAACGTATCCTACTACCAAAACGACAATGGTTCTTATGTTGCTCAGTGGAATTCTACATGGATTTATAATGATTTGCCAGGTAATCAGCTTAGTGAAGCAGCAGTGGCTATGAACGCCACTAATGGAACGACTTCTTGTCTCCTTCGTTGCACATTTGATACGGTAACCCTCGATTCAGACAGCTCGTTTGCTTTAACATTAAGAGTAATTCCGACTCAAGGCTGATGACGCAAGCAGCTTTTGGAGTTGAAGTAATAGGAGAGATAATTCGCAAGGATGGGCGAAGAATTCCAGTAACCGATAAGGCTATTCCTGAGCATATTAAGTTTCTTATTGGATTCATTCTAAATGAAGGCGTAGAGGATATAATCTCCTCAACCTACTCTTATGAAGATATGATGCAGACAATTTATAGGATATTCAATTTAAAATAATCATCTCCAAATGTCGCAAGCTCGCAAAGGAACAGCAACTCTATTTCGTCCGGATAGACACTTTGTATCGTCCGGCTACCAGCCTACTTTAATAGTGGATGTAGCGCTCGATTTGTTGGAAGAAGCCTCGGTGCCCACCCCGCCGATGGCGTTCACTGCACCTCTTTGTATTGGTTCTGAAAGTCAGCTCGTTGAATCGAATGAATACAATATTCTTTCGAACATCATTCCTCTCGTTTCTTACTTTAACATGCATTCGTTAGAAGTATATTTTCTTTTAGCTCTCTATCACTCATTTTTATTGGAAGCGAAAACTATCCCGATATCAGACAAAGGAACAGGCCTCGCTTATAAAGGAACGAATATTTTAGACCGAATATCTCATAGGTGGGCAGCTTTACAAGCTATTCCTTCTACGCTTGTTGCCGAGGCGAACTTAGCTTTAGAAAGCGACGTTGTTTTTCCATCTATACATCTCATTCTTGAGGCTCCATTGCGATTATTTTCTTTCCAGATGTCCCATAGCATTTTAACTTTAGCTTTATGGCAGTATTTATCAAATGAGCTAGCAGCGAAATTTATGGAATGCATAAACAGTGCAATAAAATTTTCCCTTGCGGCTCCGGAAGAACTCTCGGATGCTTATTCTATTTTTCTATCCCAGAATATTAGCTATCATTTAATAAATAAACTTTCCGCTTCCTCTCCCTTATTTCTTTTAGCATATTATCCTTCGCTTCTTCACTTGGAAGAAAATTTGACACTTTTATTATATTCTCATTTTATCGTGGAAACACCGGGAGAGAAAGTTTATACTTCTTTTTTATCTTTGGAAAGCGACTTCTCTCAGGACACAACGGATATATATAATTTAAATTTAAATTTCTTCCTGTCTCCGTTCTTCATAAAATTATATTTATTTATATCCTTTCTATATCATCTCTCATCTACTGTTAGAGCCCTGGGTATGACTGTCTGGGTCCCTCAAGCCTTTTCGAAGCAGGCGTGCCTAAGCTCAAGTTTTATAGAAGACCTAAAATTAGCTTTACTTTTTTATCCTTTTTCTGTATTTTCATTTCTCTGGACTAGACATCTCGTATTAGAGAGCATTTTGCAAACCGGCGGTCTGAAGTCGTTAATAGGGATGATTTTAATGGAATTATCTACCACTTCGGCATTCACAAAATCTTCGGAATTCACTGCGGAACTTCTTGCCTATTTAACAAGCAATATGCCTCCAGCTAAACCATCGCTTCCCTATGGCAAAATACTCTTTACTGATATAACACGAATATATAAATATCTAATGGATTTGCAGCAATATGCCTTCTTATTATCTTTTCTCGGATGAGACGCTTGTTCTTCGCTTTCAGATAAAGGATGAAAATAATTCCGTGTATCTTCCTAGCGAAGCAGGCATAAATCTTAGCTACCAATCAGACTGTGGAGTAGGGGAATTTAGTGAGGATAAAGAAAATAAATATGTGTATTTTTCCTTCAAACCAAATGCCTCAGTGCCGGAAGTAGGATATTTATCTCTTCATCTAAATGGCACGGTTCAAATAGGAGGGAGACAGATAGAATTTCATGATACTGAAAAAATATATTTATTGTTTAAAGGATGAGTAGAGAGGAAATGAGAGTTAGCCTGCCAACTTATGGACTAGGTGGAACAAAGAAAAAATTTAAGCCACACGGAAAATATCGGCCGTTTGCGATAAATTACGCAGGCGGAGCGGAGACAAACAAGCCTGTAAAATGCACCATTAGCTCGGAGGAAATTCCATTCCATTTACTTCGTCCTGATGGAAAGGATATAGTTTTTCTTGATAAACAAGGAAATCTCCTGCCTTATTGGATAGAAACCAAGAATAGCACATTGATGCAGGTCTGGCTTAAATTCCCGGAGGCCTCCAAATCATTCCTTCCAGTTTATATGTACTATAACAATCTGCAAGATGTTAAGCTATCTCATATTTCCGCTGCCTTTAAATACAAGCGAAAAATCACAATCTCCGAGCAAAGCGGTGATGATTTGACTGATTATCAAGTCCTCATAGAACTCAACAGCATAAATTTCGATTTTGAGCATGCGCAAACAAACGGCGAAGACGTAAGATTCACTGATGCTAACGGAAATCTCCTTCCATATTGGATAGAAGAGTGGGATTCTGTAAATGAGAAGGCGAAAGTATGGGTAAAAGTGCCCTCAATTCCCGCAAATGGTACGGTGGAGATTTGGATGTATTATGGAAACTCCCAATTAGCAAATGAAAGCAAGGGCGTAAATACTTTTCCTGAATTTTGGGATGGCTCTTTCTTCGAAATATACGCTCCGAATGCGAGTGAGCCGAAAATAAGCGGGAATTATCTTGCCGAAAATATGGAATACGATCCAGACACGGGTAAATACTGGATTGTCTTCACTAATAGAGCAACGGATCCTTGGTCCATTGGTCTTGCCTACGCCGACAGCCCCGATGGCCCCTGGACTATTGATGACTCTTTCTCTATAAGTTCTGGTGATCCAACCAATGATTATGATGCTCCATGCTTAAAAAAGTTTGGAGATTATTGGTATATATACTATGAAGGAACGGCGGAAAAAAAGATTTACTATCGTAAGAGTGCAAGTGTTAATGGCGAGTATGGGTCGGAGGTTGAGGTTTTAGCTCCCAGCGAGAGCTACGACGCATACAGAACAGGCGAGCCTTATATTTTTTATAATCCAAAAGATAATTTATATTATTTATTTTATATGGCGATGCCTGATTCTACGAAAGAATGGACTTGTTATGCTACTTCATCCTCTCCAGAAGGCCCTTTTACAAAACACACAGGAAATCCAGTAATAGGCGATCCTGCAGATAACTGGAATAGAGGTGGAGTGAGAGCTGCGGATCCGTTTGTGTTTGAGAAAGACGGCGTGTTCTATATAGGTGTTGCAGCCAATACAGCCAGTGGGACGGACCCGCCGTGGAGAGTTGGCTTTTATAAAACGCAGGATTTCGAAACATTCACGAAAGTTCTGGGGTATCCCTCACTTGACTTAGGCCCAGCTGGATCTTTCGATGAAAAAGCTGCTTGGCGAGGTGCGGTTACTAAAGTCGGAGACAAATATTATCTGGTTTATACAGGTCAGGATAATGCAAACAATAGAGGAATGGCTATAACAACACTTCAATTTGATGTAGTATTACAAAATAGAATTGATGAAGAAAAATTTCTTTGCTATGGCAGTTACTCAGTATCAGAGGGCGTGTTATATGTTGATGCCTGGAGTAGTAATAGAGTAGGAACAGCAGATACTTTTGGCGTCAATTATGCTCTCCGAGCAAAGGTAAAAATGGTAGGATCGGCCTCTAAGAGAGGTGTAGTAGCTTTTAGAGATGTTACCAATCCCTCAAGTGAAGCATCCACTTTGCAATTTATTTCCAATTTGAATACAGCATACAAAATAAGTGCCTATCAAAAGGACGGGGGAGCTTGGAAAAGCGTGCAAAATATTGCGGATACAGATGTCTGGCAAATTTTAGAGATACGACGATTAGAAAATGGTCATGGCAGATACATGGTTGATGATGTAGAAAAAGCATATATTGATAATGTTGCGGATTTAGATAGAAACGCTCTGTTTTCCTATTGTTATGTAGATTGGTTTTTAGTCCGCAAATACACAGAGCCGGAGCCTTCCGTGAGTTTAGGAGCAGAAGAAACCGCATGATGAGAAATGAAAGAGCTCCTGCGCCACCCGAATCATAAAAATTTATAGAATTCATATACTCGCTCCATTTCGAACGAAATTATTCCGCCAATAAATAAAGTTTTTAAAAATAGAAAAATAAAAAGTAGCGTCATTTGATATGACTTGGATTTCATCACTGCGGAAGCCTGCATTCGTGATGTGCCCACCCGTTTATCTCTCCAATAAAATCAAAAACAACAAATGGATGGAGGAGGACAATTCAACCATAGATGTGGGAAGAGCTCTATTTCAGTGGAATAATCTCTATGAGCTAATGACAACCGATGCCATAGTTTATCTTCTTGCTCCGAAGCCGAAACTCCAAGACCAAACATTTGTAAATTCCTTTGTTGTTTTGGCGCACCAACCTGACATCGCAATATTATCTAATTTTAGAGCTGTAGGGCGAGTAGGTGAGGAGAAGGAAGCTGGAGGCCTGCTTGCACGATTGGGATTTAAAGTCTATCAATCGCCACCTTATTTTGAGGGTTGGCCCGAATTGAAGTGGATACATGATAACATCTATGTCGCTGGATACGGTGAGCGCTCAACTCTCAAAACCCAGCAATATCTGGCAGAAGCATTTGACTATAAAATTATTCCGGTGAAGACAAGTCCTTATCTTTATCATCTTGATTGTTTGTTCTTCAAGCTCTCTGATGAATATGCTATTGTAGCTGTAGATGACATTCCGGAAGGGGCGGTGAAAGCGATTTCACGAGAGATTGAGATTTTGCCAGCTGACCATAATGATGCTATGCAAGGCATTTGCAATTCTATAAGACTTAGACGAATAGTCATAAATGCTTCAAATGTGGATGAGCTGGAAGGCGAGGATAAGAAGATGGAAGTAGCAAAGAACGAGAAGCTCAAGCAATATGCAGAGCTTGCAGGCATGGAAGTTGTCTTTGTGAATTTATCGGAGTTCCTTAAGAGCGGAGCACTGGCGTCTTGTCTGGTGGCGCCGCTTAACTACAGACATGAGGAGTGAGTTGTCCATAGAGAATGGAAAACGATTTTCCTGCGAGTTTGAGATGTTCAAACGGAGAGCAGAGAATTCTTCTTTTCCTGAAATCTCTTCTCTCAACTCAAACTAACTTGTTTAGGCGTTTCTCCTTTGAGTAATCAAGGAAATACAGATGGAGATGTCTTCTTTTGTGATTGAATTTGTCATGTTGAAAGGCAAAACTGACTTCCCAAATATTATATGTCTTGGTGAGCTTGTTCTCAAAATTATATGACACTTAAAATCGTGTTTCTGTTCTCCTTTCTCCTCTATCTCAAAGGAAATTCCTCAAATTCCGCAAATGGCTGATGAGAAACGATTTCTTTAGAAGCTCGGATTTCCGCAAGTTTCAGAGGCTGGATTGGGGAAGCATATTTTCTGAGTTCTTTCTCCGAGACCCAATGAGACACACAGTTTATAATCCTTTCATATTCTATTCTCCAGCTGATGGCATCATCAATTACTGTGCTTTCGTTAAGCCAACAGAGAAGATATTATTTGAAGGTCATTATATCATAACTCCTGAAGAGCTCGTGAAGCTTCCGATATTTAAGTCGTCCCATTATTATGTTCTCAGCATATTCATGACAGCAGCTTCTGTGCATATAAATCGTATGCCAACCACTGGCATCATAACTCTCATGCGAGAAATTGAGCCGCTAGCCATCGATAACTATTCTATGCTACCATTTGAAAGAGCATATTTTGACGAAGAGCTTCCTGCACCCCAAGCCGCTTTATATCAGAGATTAAATGAGCGAGTGGTTCTTGAGATATATTATCCACGATTTCAATATTACTACATAATAGTTCAAATTGCAGACAGAGATGTTGATATGATTAATAATTACGCTGATGAAGGCGATAGTCTAAGCCAGGGAGAACGATTTGGAGAAATCAGATGGGGCTCCGATGTCATACTTCTTCTGCCTTACGATGAGCGATTTGAAATTGAAAGCCTGACGAATCCTGGCAATTATGTGTATGCTGGCATAACTCCGGTATTCACAATAAAGCCAGTATCTTCTAATGATAAGAAATAAATATTAAATTTTAGGAAACATATGCCTGAGGAGATTGAAGCTTTGGAGGCACTAGAGGAGGAAGTCGAACAAGAAGAGGCGGACGCCGAGGAAGAAATAAGTAAGGACTTAGAGCAGAAAGTCAGTGAAATTGTGTCTAAGCTTCTTGATGAGAGATTGAAGGAGAAGAGCGAAGTTAATACAAAGGAGCTTGCAAAGACTATCGCAGAGGTTGTTACGAAGTGTCTACTTGCAATTCACCCATCTGGAAAGATGAGCATTTACCCGATGCCAGCGAATATGCCTGTCGTATTCTCCACGCCAAGCGTTTATCCGTTCCCAGCGATGTATCCATATCCAGCACGCTATCCCTATCCCGCCAAGTATCCTTATCCAGCGCAGTATCCCTATCCGAATGCTCAGGAAGCAAAGAAAGAAAGGGAGAAATCTTTAACACAAGAGAAGTCAGATAGTCAGGCTGAAGAAAAACACAAAGAAGAGAAGCACGAAGAAGCTAATGTAGAAAGTAAATCAGAAAGCACAGAGGCAGCTGAAAATACAGAGAGTATCCATAAAGAAATAGAGGCTATCAAGTCGCAACTGAGCGAGCTCGCTGAGACAGTTAATAAGCTCGCTAACGAACCGGTGAGAGAGATTGAAAAATCCGCTGAGAATGAAGACGAAGAAGAGAAAGCAGAGAGCGAGCTGAAAATACCGGTTCGCACAGTTTCTGATCGAGTGGAACTTGAATTGTAAATAAGGCTTATTAATGATAGTGTTCTTCTCTTTCTCAATAATGAGATCTAAAAATAAAATAAGAAGGAGAAATGACACAAATACTCTTTTGGGGTAAGGAGCTTGTTGCATACCAAGCAAACGAAACCGTTTCAGCAGGAAACCTTGTTACATTCGTTGCAGACAATAAGATAGGTGTTGCGGATGCTGCTGAGAACCCAATTGGTGTTGCCCTTGAGGATGGAATTGCAAACGAGATGGTAACTGTCGCTCTTCCGCCAGCGGAAGTCTATCTTAAAGCGAGTGCGAATGTTACTCATGGAGACGCTGTGATCCCGGCGAACAGCGGTCAGATACAGCCCTGGGATGGTTCCTCAGCAAAATTCATTATCGGTGTCGCAAAGGAAAATATTGCATCGGGCAGCTCAGGTCGTGTGCTGCTTCTATAAGGCTGTTTTTCTAATGATAACCTATACTTTAATTGAAATTTGTGAATGAGTGAAAATGGGTAAGCTTGCTGCTTTGCTGAAAGCGTTGTCAGGGCAGACTCTTGAGGAGAGAGAGCGAAAGTTGATTGAGCTTGAAGCGGACGCAAATATCACTGCTCTGGTTCCCGAGCTTGTCTATGAACAGATAGTCACCGGTGCAGAGGAGGCTCTCTGTATGCGAGAAGTTCTGAGGAAAGCGACGGTTCGAATGGACAGGCCCGAGATGAAGGTAACAGTTTGGAAGAGGCCTACGAGAGTTCTGCCGCAAGTTGGTGATGTTGGAACTTTCCCCAATGCGACAGTCGGCGATTTTGAAGTCGTTACTCTATCTGCAAAGAAATACGGTGAAATTGTTCCTATTTCGCAAGACTTAATCGAGGATAGCCTTTTTGACATTGTCGAGATACTACTTCGTGAGGAAGGTAGGATTGCGGAGAACACACTTAATCAGGTTGCTATTGACGAGATAGTCACAAATGCATCTCACAACACGAGTTGGAATTCCACTCAGCCAGTTACGCAGATCGCAGAAGCGGTATCCGCAATTAAGGGAGACAACTTCACGCCTGATACATTAATTCTGACACCGGAGGCTCTCGCTGACATGTTCATAGATCCACACTTTACATACCAGTATATCGGAGAGGCCGGTAACATTCGGAGCCAGGAATTAAAGCAGCCAATACTCGGTATGCGTGTCTTTGTGCTTGGCTATCCGACGGACTTCTTTGATTATGCAACTAACAAGGTAGCTGCTGTTGTAATGGACAGTCAGCGTGCAGCTTTATTGGGCATTCGTGAGAACATTACAACCGACAGGATTGAGGATCCGTTGAACGATCTCGTCAATCTTAAAGTCTGGATGCGATTTGATGTCAAGGTTGTTTGGAACAAGGCGATAGCAGTGCTTAAGCTGACTTCCTAGGCGACTACCAGATAAGGATAATCTAACTTTCTTTTCGATCCCGAAATGCAGATTATAGTAAGAAGGACCGGAATTCCGCTTACAAGGCTTGCAGCTAAAATTTATGAAGTTCATTACGAAAGGAATCGTCGTAAATGTGCTGATGATTTATGGAGCTGTGTTTTACAAGAGTGCCCAAAACAGCCAGAAAATAAATGGTCCGAAAACAGATTAATCTCTTGGCTTGAAAGAAATAAGCTACATTGTATTTCATATAAACGCAAAGGAACTCAGCGAATTGTTCATGTTGATTTATCAAAAGCTCCAAATATTCAATATATTATAAATAGATGCAAACCACATATCATTAAGCCGAAACGAAAGCAATGCCTCCACTTCTTTAAGGAAGGGAAAGAGTTCTTTATTTATTCTCAAGTTAATCATCCAGGTAAAAAACCAAATAATTTTATTTATAGGGCCTCAAGAAGATATTCTGCTAAATATCTTTCAAAATTAACCAGAATAACAAGATGACACAGAATTATAGCTATGGAAGTGTTTGGAACCTTATAAAAATCCTGAATATTGAGCCGCCGGGAGATTTAGATCGCATAGAATATTTCCTTGAGCTAGCGAATAAACGAATTGCATCCTGGTCGGGACTTGATATTTTCAAGCAGCTATCCGACGATATGAAAGATAGAATTGCAGAGCTCTATGCCGCATACCTCTACAAACTATCAACTGCGTCGGTGAGTGGAAGACTTCCTGAGGATTTAGAATATTGGAAGCGGGAAGCTATGGAGCTTCTTGAAAGCAATCTATTGACATTATCCAAGCCATTCAAATTATTATTTTCTAAAGACAGTATATAAAGATACTATTGATAAACAAAAAGTATTTCTGAGGAATGACAACCTATGATGTAGGTAAGGGAACTAGAGGCAGAGTCTGGGTGAATAATCAGGAGGATCCAGTTGCTCGCAGAATTTCCTTCGAGAGCTCAACAGACAGAGATAAGGTCTACGCAATCGGACGAGAGAAGCCGGTAGCTATAGTTACTGGGACAACAGAGTTCACCGGCAGATACGAGCGCTATTTCACGCCTGACCAAATGGAAGTTGGCGGAGCAGGCATGACGCTGGCACAGATGTGTGGAGCTGTCGGGGACCATCCTGGCAATTTTACTATGACCATCAGTCCTCAGCCGAATCAAACATTCTACCTTGAGGATGTAAAATTCTATAACTACGCCCTCGAAGTTACGCCCGATGATGTAGTTGTCGAGACAGCTGAATTGGAAATAGCGAATGTGTCCCAGCATCTGAGCTAAATTAAATAAATATGGATAAATGTTAATTTTAATTGGTGATGAGATATGAATCTTGAAGAATACAAAAAATGGAAGTCTCCAAAAGAATTAGAACTTCCATCGGGACTGAAAATCAAAGTTCGTGATTTATCACCTTGGGATTTATTAGTGGCTGCAAGCAAGCAGAAGGAATATAAGCCTAATGACCCACATCTCATTGAATATCTTATGAAGAAATTTATCGTCTGGCCGCAGATAGGCAAAGACTGGGAAATTGAGGATATACGACCCAATGACTATGTCTTCCTTCAGAATAAGCTTTTTGAGAGTTTTTCTCTTGAGAGATTTGATACTGCAGTAAAAACAGTAGAAAATATAAGGGAGGAAAATAAGGATTTTTCCGAATAGTTGCTCGTATGAGCAAAGCCCTTTCCGTGCGTCCGTCTGATTTTCTTGATCCTTATTTTGAGGAGGATGCGATTACACGATTTGCTATTGATTTAGTTGTGTTGGTTTCTGATATCGAGGAGCATGAGGGTGAAATCCCAAATATAGAAGAACAAACAGATAGTTTAAGGAAGCGAGATTTAGAATTCAAGAGAAAATATAATATAACTCTTGAGCAAGCGAAGAAAATAGTATTTGGAGACACGGATGGCGGCAGTAGGCGGCAATAATGTTTATGTAGATATTATATTCCGTTTGCAAGCTGAGGCAGCTAAGCGAGCGGAGCGTATAATAGCTAATCTAGTGAAAAGAGGAGAGCTTGCAACTTTAACACTTCAAAAACTTAAACTTCCAAAGGAATTCGAAAAATCAGCGGTAGACGCAACAAGTGCAATTCATAAACTCGCTCAAAAAGCAGATACCGCCAGCAGGGCGTCTTCAAGACTTTGGCAGGGGGCCATCGGCGATCTCCCAATAAAATTCAGACAACTAGCTGCATCCACAAAGGCAGAAGCCGATGAGCTAGAGAGTTACATAGATTTGCAGTGGGAAGCAATAAAAGTGGATAAAGCTAAACTCCAGAAAGTTAAGGAGCTAGGAGCCACGGAGAGTAATTATAAAGAGGTTCTTGCAAAGAAATCAAACGAGCTCAGACAACATGCAGCTCTCTACTCACGCTTTGCAAACGACTTGGAGAGAGGAGGCAAGGCGATGCTCGCCGAGCTTGCAAGACAGCGAGAGCTCTATAAAATATATCGGATGACCGGCGTTCGTGTGCAAGGATTACGGATGGAGCTTGTTCATCTTGCTCAGGTTCTTGATTCTATTGTTCCGAAAAGCGAAAGAACATGGAAGCCCGCAGCACGAGATATAAAAGCGCTTGCCGGCGGGTTAAACGCCTTTAATCAAGCTTCTGCAAAAACTCTCATGACACTAACAAGAAATGCAGCGGCAGCGAGAGCTGCGGGACAACCGGTCGCCGTTTTAGATGATTACGCTTCCCGTTTATTACACACGCTATCTCCGCTTAATTATCAGCTTGCAAATATGGGAATCACTTTCCCAATCACGGCTAAGACATCCGAAAAGCTAGCAAAAGGAATGGATAGAGGAACGAAAGCAGCAGCTAGACAGGCACAGGCTCTTGCAGAGACCGCAGCAGCAACCGACAGGTTAGCCCTACCAGCAGAGAGAGCCGCTGCGCTTGGCTCCAGGCTCTACGATGTTTTTACGGGTAATTCCCGTGTAGTTTTAAAGTTAGATGGTTCCATACGGAAGGCAACAGGTGTTCTTGATTATTTTGATGAGGGATTACATAGAGTAAATAGAGCGCTTCGTGCTCAGAATGCAAATTTCGTCATAACGCAAGAAACTCTTGAGAGAGTAAATAGAGAAGGCTGGGGCGCATTCACGGAAGCTCAAAGAAAAGCATTAGAAGGAATAAAAGCTAGCTACGAAGAAAATCAGAAATGGCATCGTTCTCTTAACCAAAATCAGCGAGCTCTCCTTAATGTCATTAACAGAGTTGAAGAGCTGGATAGAGCTTTACATTTTGAAATCCAAACCGCTGACGATGTTAAATTTCTATTAAATCGCCTACGAAGAGAAGGCTATGAGAAACTCACGGATGCAGAGAAAAGAGCTATTGAGCAGCTGGAAAGCGGCATTAAAGAGACATGGCGGTGGGATGCAACCACAAAGAGACTTGCACAGAATGTAATTTCTTTGAAGAATTCTTATGTCCAGCAGCATGATATTTTAGCGAGATTAACTCCACGACAGCGTTTGTTTTACGGCACTATTTACCGCCTCCAAATGGGAATGAGGAGATTATCTCATTTTATTGACCGTGTCTCAATTGGCTCTCTCAAGCTTCTCGGTCCCATCTTTCTTGCTACAGCCGCATTTAATACTTTCAGTAGAATTATTGGAGAATGTGTTTCTTCCTTCACTGAGTATGAAGACCGTCTTATTGATTTGCGTGTAGCTGGCGAGATGTCTCTTTCCTCTGTGAATAGATTATCTGAAGCATTTATTTCTATTGAGAGAATTCTTCCTGTCTCCGCAACTCAATTAGCTCAAATCGCAACGCTAGCTGCAAAGGCAGGCGTTACCGGGACAGAACAGATTAAAGCTTTCACGCTTGCAATTGCTAAATTCACTAAAGTAACCGGTTGGAGTGCTGACCAAGCGAGTGACGCCCTCCTCAAGATTTCACGAGCATTTTCCCTTCCAATTGAAAATTCCGAGAAATTAGCTTCCATGATGCACCATCTTGCGGTCGTCTCAGTCGCTGATGCGAAAGATATTGTAAATGCGATGACGAGAGTGGGCGCCTCGGCTACAAATCTTGGAATAGCAGCGGACGAAGCAGCCGCTATGGCCACTACCTTAATAGACGCCGGAATGCGAGCAGAAAGAGCGGGAACACGACTGAGAGCGTTCTTTAGAGAATTCTTGGAGAAGTCAGATAAAATTGCTAAAGTAATGGAAGAAGGCGCTGGTGTTAAAGATTTTGCTAAGCTCATGGAGGAAAGACCAGCAGAGGCTCTACGACTATTCCTTGAATATCTCCATAACATTCCCGATGAAGTTGAGCGCTCTCGCATCGTTTATTCCATATTCGGAAGCGTTGCATCTTTTGCTATTCTTACTCTTGTAGAGCATTATCCTGAATTGACTAAACGAATGCAGGAAGCGAATAGAGAATTAATGTATGGCACAAGATTAACTGAAGATTTCTCTGTCTGGATGGATGCAGCTTCCACATCGATCGCCAAAGCGGAGAATAGCATAAATAGACTGCAAAGAACAATAGGAGCGGGCCTCGCACCGGTAGTGTCGGGTTTAGCCGATGCATTTTCTGATTTTCTTGAGAATTTATTAGGCATTAATACAGATATTAAATTGACTACAAAAGGAACCCAAGAGTGGATAGAAGTATTTGGAAAAGGCTATCCCATGATAGAGCGATTCAATAAAAGCTTAGCTTTAGCTTCTTTTTGGAGAGAGAAATTATCATGGATTCCTAGCAGAGCTATCGCTAAAAATATAAATGAAATAAATAATGAATGGCAAGAATATGTAGAGAATGTTGCAACTGGCGGAGATATAGTTTTCGGATACGCCGGTCGTGTCTTAGATATTTTGGATAAAGTTGGCGGAAGAACAGAAACCATTAATTCTTTAGAAGAAGAACACCGACAGATTACGGAGACCTTAAACAAAGCTTATAAAATTAGAAATCATCTAGAAAGCAAATACAGAAGAGAAACTCTTATAAATATTAAGCAGAAAATAGATAATAAAATAAAATTAACCGAGCAAGAAGAAAAACTCAGGGACGCAGTTGAGCAGCACGCAGACGCCGAAAGATATATTGCTTGGGCTGTTGCTTATAGAGAGTTTCTAGAGAGAAGATTAGTAGATACCATAGCGAACGCTGCGGAGGCAGCCAGAGAAAAAAGAGAATTAGAAGACCAAGATATAGCTGCACTCAATGATTATTTAAGACTATACGAATACTTTGATAAAGCGCAGAAATCTGTAAATTATGATACTGCAATCGGAGTTGCTTTACTTACAAAATATGGCCCCCTTTATGCGGATCTTAAGAAAAATATTGATCCCAAGAAATTAGAAGCGTGGGCAAATGAATTAGAAACAGCTGCGAGGGAAGGCAAACCCTTGGCTCCCATAATTGGCAAGATTGTTTATGAAATAAACGATATGGGCTATGCTCTTTATTTAGGAGCTGATGGATGGCGAATATGGAATAGAGAAGCGAGTGGTATAATCCCAACGTCGGAAGAAATAGCTAAAGCCTTTGACGAAATTAAAAAATCAGCGCAGGATTTAAATAAAGCTTCTCCAGAGGAATTCCTTGATAGCTTGGATGAAGGTTGGCATTCAATAGAAAGATTTATGGATGCAACTGCTTCTGCAACAAGAGCTAAGATAGAATTAGACAAAGCTTTGAGATACACTCCAGCGGGGATAATGTTTGAAGCCGAATATAGCGAACAGATAGAAAGAATAAATAAACTAATGGAGGAATATCAGAACGCAGCAGATGCAACCGTTGCCGCTGAAAAAGCCCAAGCGCTTATGGCCGAGATTCTTGCCCTTCAGCAAGCAGTCCTGAACGATATTCAATCAGAAAGTAGTCTCGTTCTTCAGGAGCAGAAGCTTGCGTGGTTAGATATTATAGACACTATGTATGAGTGGATTGAAGGAATAACATCGGAAGTTCCTCTAGCAGCGAAAAGCTTAGAGGAGTGGGAAACAAAATATGCTGAGATAGCCGAAACTTCTGACACAGCATTCAAGCAGCTGGAAGATGCGATTGAAGCGGTCACCGAAAAAATTGGGGCTTTACGCCCCGCAACGGAGTCCGCATCAGAGGCAGCAGAAAACGCAGTACCATCCATGAACACATTTGGAACAGCTCTTGGAACAGCTGCTTGGAGCGCTTCCGTCATGAACGATGAATTAGGAAATTTACCCGAAAACATAGAAAGCGCCAGGAACACCGCAGATAAAAATCCAATAAATATAACAACATCATCGAATATAGGAGATACCTTATCTGAAATAAGTAAATCAATAGAAGAATTTGTTCCAAGCGCCATTACAATCCCCGTCACCTTGTCATTTTTAAGTCCACCAGCGATTGATTTAGTCTGGAAGGCTCTTATCTCATTCATCGGAGGCAAAATTGAAGAATTAACAGGCTTGATCTCTTTATCATTTGAGCTCCTACAGCCAAAAAAGAGCGAAGAAATAGGCGTGGGGCAATACGGTGGCGAAATTCAGCGAACAGGATTGTATCTTTTGCACGGTAGAGAATACGTGCTTCCTAAAAGAGATTTACAGAGATTAATTGATGCTCTTTATTTAATGACACGGAGAGAACGAGCTGAGGAATTTACTGCTCAGAAAATATACAACATTAGAATAGAGGGAGAGCCGACACCAGGAGCCGCCAGATTTATCCGTGAATTAGAATACATCGGTTGAGATTTATTTCCTCTTTTTTACGCTCTCGCTGGCTTTCTTTGACTTCTATTTCTTCAGCGAGAAATTACACCATATTGATATTATTCAATAACAGTAAATTCTTTTCGCATTTCGTCTTTTAATTGCCTTCTGACATCAAGGAGGTTTATAGGATTATATGCCCAGGTTTTTCCGCATTTGATTTCTAAGAAAGTAGCCTCGAATATCCATCTGCTTGGTTGTATATCTTCCGCTTGTCTATCGTGCTTTAATCCATAGCCCATCAGCATTTTATCAAATATCGCTGGCTTTTTCGTATAAACGATATATCGTGCAAGAATATCCTTATCCTCTCCAGCGTATCCTAAATCATATCTCTCATCCCAGCCATTTATTTTCAAAAGAATATCAAGAGATGCAATCCCGAAAGACCATGTGAAATCCACACTGTCTATATCTACAAATCTCTCGCCGGGATGAAATCCTCGCAGGGAGAAATAATCAACCCAAGGCTCTTCATTTTCATTCTCTTGAGTTTTCTGACCGATAATCAGCCTTTCGTCGTATTCTTTTATATCAGCTCGTGCTACATCAAAGAAATCCTCTTTTAAAAGGATATAATCATCTATGCGAATGATGTATTTACCTTCCGCAGCGACTAAGGCGCTGTTGAGAGCTCTATTGAAATCTCGCCGAAAAGAAAAACGAGGAACGTTTGCGTAGGGCTCTCGCAATGGCGGAGCATATATTATTCTTCTCACTTTCTCTATTTCTTTCAATTGCTCGGCTGTTTTCTGATTGAAAGCACTATCTATTATAATCAATTCTGAATTCTTATCTTTTGGCCAGTCTTTAATTGCTTGAAAGAACGGAGAAATAGCCAGATTTCGGCTTGCTATAATTAAAGAGAATTCTATCATTTCACAATCCACCCTTTAGACAAAGAATATCAATTATATCGGCTACATCCTCGCAAGCATCGAGGGCAGCTTCTAAATAATCAATAATACGCAAATACAATAAGAGCTCCTTCAGCTCAGAGATTTCTTTATATTTCCGCTTTTCAATCTCAACAAATAATGCTCTATAATGATTATCTCCAAGATTTTCCAATCGATTAATCTCTGCACAATATTTTATAATATCTTCTTCTTTTTCTCGCCAGTCATTAGTGGTAATTAAATAAACAGAAGCCCTAATATAATAGATAGCCTCACTGACAATTGAGAAGAAAGAAGAGATAGAATTTCCCTTCAGAGCATCCACCACCGTGAGAAGAAACACCGCTTCAGTCAGATTGTCTATTATATCATCTATTCGCTCAGCTAGCTCTTTGATATCTGCCTTCTCCTCAGTTACTCTTGTATGGTCGTATGCAAGCTTATTGGAAATCCTGTGGATTATCTCATCTGCTTTTTCCTCCAATATTTTTATAGTTTTATATCTCTCACTTCTATTGTCATCTCTCAAAGAGTTGGAGACTAATTCAAGTATATCCGCTAATGAGCGCAAATCTTGTCTTATTTCTTTCGCTTTCGGAAGGAGCATTCCGATGCGGAATATCCTCTTTAGTAATTGCCTCATGGAGTATCTCTAAAATAATATTTTAAAAATCGGTAATAACTATTATTTCTTTCATCTCCACTGATAGTCAAATTCTTTAAGCCCGTGAATTCTGTAAATTGCTTCACTGCGCTATTGAATTTGAATTGTGGAAGCCAAACGGTCGCGAAGCGGAGAGTATTTAGAAGAGCTTCACAGAATTCTTTTGCACTTGTATATCTTAAAAGAATATTACGGAAATGATTCCGACTTTCTGTATAAAATCTTTCAGATTGTGTGATTATTATTAATCTGAGCAAGTCATCCGTCATTTCTGGAGGAATATGGTTTGCTGGGAGCCACACGCCCCAGCAGAATATCGGTGCATTGAAGATGTCAAGGTAAAAGTGAGATAGAAGGAGAGTTCCGATAGCTTTTCTGTTCTCTGTTGGAACTCCATGATTTACTTTCGGATATTCTTTATAGAGTTCTTTAATTGCGGCAAAGCGATGCCGCCAATATCTATGAAGAAAGGCGGTATCTATATCAGGAGCTGCAGCCCAAGAAGCATAATCTTCACTCCAATCAAAGTATCTACATATTTCTTCTCCAAATATCAAATGCGATTTCGTATCCATCTTTATTTTCCTTTCTTTTTTCTAATTTCAGACAATAGAGACCAATCGCCCGTTGCTGCATATTGTGCTAATAACCGACGCATGTGCTTACGCTTTCCTCGCCCTCTTTGAATCGCTCTCTGATGTTTTCTTAAGCCTTTCTTCCTTCCCTTCCCCATGCTCATTCAAGATTTTTAATCCGCCCTCCTCAAACGGATTAGGTAAAAGAATAACTTCAGGAGAAAGACGAGCGGGAACTTCGGCTCGTGAAACCCTGAATGGAGAATCATCTCTAACTTCGGGAAATGCCCAAGAGCCATACCATAATGGTACGCTATTATAGTGTTCTTTATTATCCAGCTGAGGCTCTGGTTTATTTTTACATTCATGGCATCTAGTCGTTGCATACGCTTTTCCCTTATAGGTAAAGAGCACTAACCAATCAGCAATCTTTCCACACAGATTACATCGGCAATACATTCCCCAACCTTCCATTTTAAATTTATTTCCTTAAGAATGTATTTCAGCTTTGAAAATATGAAAGAAGCTTCTCTTTCGTTGCATTCGAGACATCAATTACACGCACAATCTCTTCAAGAGTAAATAATGCCTCCACTGGAATATTTATGTCAGAGCTCTTCTGCAGCCTTCTATCTACCACTACAAAAATTTTTATACACTCTCTATTATCTTCTGTCAGAGCATCTATT
>Ga0190307_1000042_pt1 | contig 42313 bp, 41 predicted proteins | sample 48700745_MG_FD_161653 | JGI IMG/M metagenome (GOLD analysis project Ga0190307, IMG submission 161653) | Hydrothermal vent sediment bacterial communities from Southern Trench, Guaymas Basin, Mexico - 4870-07-4-5_MG | ecosystem: Environmental > Aquatic > Marine > Hydrothermal vents > Sediment ... | reverse complement strand
TATCTATTTGCTGCGCGATTTATGTAGGGGCTAAAATTGGAGGGTTATTTATGTTTATGTGTAGGTCTGTATAAGGGGTGCTGTTCTTGTCATATGTTTTGTTGGAAACCTTTATTTTGTTGTTTGGCTTTGTTGTTATTTATGCTTGAGGGTATGAGGGTTTTGGAGTTAGCGCAGTTTTATATTGGTCCGTTTTGCACGCAGATTCTTAGTGATCTTGGGGCTGAGGTTATTAAGGTTGAGCCTCCGTTCGGCGAACCTTTGAGGTTTTACGATGCGGTTTTTGCTGCTTTTAATAGGAATAAGAAGAGTGTTGTTATTGATTTGAAGAGTGAGAAGGGTCGCGAAAAGTTTATGGATCTTGCTAGAAGTGTTGATGTGATTGTTGAGGGTTTTAGGCCTGGGGTTGCGAAGAGGCTTGGTGTTGATTATGAGAGTGTTAGGAAGGTGAATTCTTCTGTTATTTACTGTTCTATTTCTGGTTTTGGTCAGGATTCGGAGCTTAGGGATCTTCCTGTTCATGATATTAATGTTTTGTCTTTTGCTGGGGTCTGTAGGTTGACGGAGTTAAAGGTTGGTAGGCCTGAGGATCCTAATGTTCAGTTGTCTGATTTTGCTGCCGCTGTTTACGCTGCTATTTCTATTTTGGCTGCTTATATTCGTAAGCTTAAAACTGGTGAAGGTACGTATATTGATTTGAGTATGTTGGATTCTGTTTACGCTGCTATTCCTGCTCATACTGCTCACATTTTGAATGGTTTGGGTAATATTAGGGATTTTGTTGAGAATCCTGGTTACGGTATTTATATGACTAGAGACGGCTATGTTTCTCTGGGTGTTTTGGGTGAACCTCATTTTTGGAAGGAGCTTTGCAAAGCTTTACAGTTAGATTATGGTGATTTGGGTTACCGGGAGAGAATGGAGCGGTGCGAGGAAATTAGGGAGGCAATTCAGGAAAAGTTAAAGGACATGGATACGAGGGAGGTTTTTGAACTGCTGAGGAAGGTTGGTGTCCCCATTGGTATTGTTAATAGTGTTGAGGAAGGGGCGAAGCTTGTTGAGGAGAGAGGAATCATTGGTGAGGCAGAGTATAAGGGGAAAGTTTATAGGTGTGTTTCTTTTCCAGCGAAGTTTTCAAACTATGTTGTGAAGAGTAGGGGAAAAGTTCCAAAGCTTGATGAGTCATTGTAAAATGTTGATGGTAAATTCGATTTTAAGGCGGTTTTATATGTGTGAATACTTTTATATTGTATCGTATTTATTTATTTGTATTAGGTGATTTTGATGAAGATTATTACTGCTAGGGTTGATGAGAGGCTTTTTGAGGCGATTGAGGAGATTTGTAAGGTTGAAAAAGCCGAGAGGGCTGATGTTATAAGGAGGTTGTTGGAGAACGCTGTGGAACAGTGGAAAATTAATAGGGCATTGCAGTTACTCCGCGAAGGAAAGGTTACTCTTAGAACGGCGGCAAAGATTGCTGGTAAAACATATGTCGAAATGTTAGATCTTGCATCTAAATACGATGTTGCGGTGCAGATGACTTCTGAAGATGTGTTGAAGGATTTAGGGGAAGAATAATGGCCGTTTTAGATGCTTCTCCAATAATTTACTATGGTAGAATAGGGAGATTAAGGTGGTTGAGAGAATTTTATGGCAAACTTGTTACAACTCCCTCCATTGTTAGAGAAACTGTTGATGAAGCTAAGGTACTTGGGAAACCTGGAGTTTCAACAATTGAGGAGGCGTTTCGTGAAGGAGTTCTTCAAGTGCACAGTTTAGCTGAGGAAGAAAATGACTTAGCTAGTAGGGTAGCTGAATCGGAAAGAATCGAAATTGAAGATGCTCAACTTATTGTTTTGACCAGAAAATTACGGGAGATACTTGTAACAAATGATAAAAAGTTGATTTTAGTTGCAAAAGCCCATGGTGTGAAAACGCACTGGGCTGTAACGCCTGTGGTACTATCTGTAAAAAGAGGAAAGCTAGATAAGAAAGAAGCAAAAGATGTCATAGGCAGTTTAGTTGAAGCTGGATTGAGAATAAAACCCGAGACATTAGTTTCAATATATAGGATTATTGAAAACATATAGATGATTGGAGGAGAACAGTTTTAAGTGTTGTAGAACAAAGAGAACAATGTTGATCCTTTAGATTTATTTGTACATAACATTTTAATCTTAACCGTCTCACTGGAATAACGAAAAGAGTTGTTAGGAGCTATGTGTAATGGCTCTTAGCTGACCTCCACTGTTAACTTTAATTTCTAAAACGGTTTGAAAGATGAATAAGGTGAGTTTAATATCTGACAAAATGGGTGATGTTGATGGAGGATTTCCACTTGGTTGTATTGATTAAGCCTTCGCCTGATATAGAGAAGGTAAAGTTTGATACGGTGAGAGGTGTTGTGGATAGGAGTTCTGCGCCTTTGGAAATAAACCCGTTTGATTTGAACGCCTTAGAAGCTGCAGTACAAATAAAAGAAAAACTGGGTGGTGAGATAACAGCTATTAGTATGGCTCCTCCCATGGCGGAGCCCGTTTTAAAGGATGCGATAGCTAGAGGGGCGGATAGAGCTATTTTGCTAACGGATAAAAGGTTTGCTGGTGCTGATACGTTGGCGACATCTTATACTCTTGCAAGTGCAATTAAAAAGTTGGGGAAGTTTGATTTGATAATTTGTGGGGAGAAGACTGTTGATGGGGATACGGCTCAAGTTGGACCTGAGGTCGCTGAGCATTTAGATATTCCGCATGTAGCTTATGTTTCTAGGATAAAGGAGATTTCAAGGGAAAGGCTGCTGGTTGTTTCCGATATGGGTGTTCCTTACTTGATGGAGTTGAGACTTCCCGGTTTAATTACTGTTACTAAGGATGTTAATAAGCCTAGGCTTCCAACGTTACGGGATAAGTTGAGAGCTAGAAAGGCGAAGATAGAGGTTTGGACGGCGGATGATCTTGCTGATGTCGCTGATGTTAATAGGTTTGGTTTTTCTGGTTCGCCGACCAGGGTGGTTAAAGCTTTTGTGTTAACTGAGAAGAAAAGGAAAGGAGTGATTTTTAAGGGGGAAGATGCTGTTGACAGGCTTATCGAGGTACTGGAAAGAGAAGGAATTTTGAGGTGATGTTGATGAGCGAATATAAGGGTATATTGGTGTTTTCTGAGCAGCGTGACGGAGATATTCATCCGATTTCGTTTGAGTTGTTGGGTAAGGCGAGGGAGATAGCGGATAAAAAGAAATGTGAGGTTTATAGTGTTTTGCTGGGCTATCAAATGAGGGAAAAGGCTAAAGAGCTTATTTACTTTGGAGCAGACAAGGTGTTTTTGTACGATCATCCTTCACTTAAAGAGTTTGATGTAATTAACTATAAGCAAAATATGGTTAATTTGATAAGGGAGGAGAAGCCTGAGATTGTTTTGATAGGTGCTACACCTCTGGGGAGGTCTCTGGCTCCTAGGATTGCAGCAGCTTTGAAAACGGGGTTAACTGCAGATTGTATTGACTTGCAGCTGGATGAGAATGGCGAGTTGATTCAGGTTCGCCCTGCGTTCACTGGTAATCTTATTGCCCATATAAAAACTAGTACGAGACCTGTGATGACTACGGTGAGATATAAGGTGTTTAAGGCTAGGGAAAGGGATCCTACTAGGAAAGGTGATATAGTGGAAAAGGAAGTTGAGATAGTGAAGGATGCTGGTGTAAGAGTGGTGCGAAAAGAGCCTGTCGAGGTTGTTAATATCTCTGATGCTGAAATCATTGTTTCCGGCGGTAGAGGGTTGAAGAAGCCGGAGGACCTTAAAATTTTGGAGGAGTTGGCTAATCTTTTGGGTGGTGTTGTTGGGGCTAGTAGACCTTTGGTTGATGAGGGTTGGATTTCAAAAGACCATCAGGTTGGTTTTAGCGGAAATATTGTTAGGCCGAAGCTTTATTTGGCGTGTGGGATCTCTGGTAGTCCTCAGCATTTAGCTGGTATGAGAGATTCTGAAATCATTGTTGCGATAAATATAGATCCTTCGGCTCCAATATTTAATGTAGCTGACTACGGTATAGTTGGCGACTTGTACGAAATTATTCCAAAGTTAATTGAAAAACTGAAAAATAGGAAGAGGGGTGTTAAAGGTTGAAGGAAGATATTGTAGAAAGTTTGAAAGGTATTGTTGGAGAAGACTGGGTAATTGATAGTGAAGAGTTGGTTAAAAGCTATTTGGAGGATGAAACCGCACCTGGCCCAAAACCTCAGCCCGTTTACGATGTCGTTGTGGTAAAACCAGCTAACGCCCAAGAGGTTTCTGAAATATTAAAGTTAGCTAATCGCGAAAAGATCCCAGTTTATGTGAGAGGAGGAGCAACTGGTCTTGTAGGCGGCTGTGTTCCGACGAGAAGTGGTATAGTTCTTTCAATGGAAAGGATGAAAGAGATAGAGGTAGATAGGGAGAACTTGATGGCTGTTGTTGGAGCTGGAGTCACATTAGGTGAATTGCTTCAGGCTGCTGAGAAAGCAGATCTTTTCTTTCCAGCGCACCCTGGAGATGAAGGAGCACAGGTAGGGGGTCTTATTGCTTGTAATGCTGGCGGGGCTAGGGCTGTGAAAACTGGTGTTATGAGAAACTATGTTACGGGTATTGAGGTTGTTCTTCCTACTGGTGAGATTTTGAATATAGGTGGTAAGTTGGTTAAGGATAATATTAGCGCTGGTAAGTTGATGCATCTTTTTATAGGGACTGAAGGTATTTTAGGTGTTATTACTAAGGCTGTTATCAGACTGTTTCCGAGGTTTAAAGCTACTGCAACTATGATTGTTCCGTTTAATGATAGACATTCTGCTTTGAATACTGTTCCAAAAATTTTGCAGAGAGGTATAATTCCACTTGGTTTAGAATACGTTGAAAGGGGTCCCATAGAGACTTCAGCTAAATATTTGGGTTTAGAGTGGCCTTGTAAAGAAGGTGAAGCCTTTTTGATAATTATTTTGGCTGAGTTTAGTGAGGATGCTTTGTACGGGGAGCTTGAAGAAATATCGTCAATATGTCAGGAGAACGGGTCTTTGGAGCCTTTGCTTGCGGAAACTTCGAAAGAGCAGGAAACAATTTTGAAGATAAGGAGTGAGATTTACACGGCTTTGAAACCTGACATGTATGATATATTGGATGTATGTGTGCCTCCAGCTTACATAGGGAAGCTGTTAGATGAAATGGATAAGATTGCAGGGAAATATGGTGTCGTGATGCCTGTTTACGGGCATGCTGGGGACGGTAATGTACATGCTCACATAATGTTAGAGGAGGGGTGGACCAAGGAGCAATATGAGAAATTAAGGGAAGAAGTTTATAAAGCCGCTATTAAGTTGGGTGGAGTCATAACAGGTGAACATGGTATAGGGGAAATAAGAAAGAAAGACCTTCAGTTAAATTTAAGTGAAGAGGAGATTGAATTACTAAGAAAACTGAAGAAAACTTTAGACCCGAACAATATTTTAAATCCTGGAAAAGTATTACCTTAATTATTTATTTTAATAGTTGAAAGCTAGTAGGTTATTACTTGTACTTTTGGAATTCGAGAGAAATGTCTTACGTTTTTTGTGACAATTGTCAAATTATGAATTATGGCAGTGGCTGCAATTATTAAGTCTGCAAGTTCTACTGTCTGTCCTTGCCTTGTTAAATAGGCATCTATTTCTGCAGTTTTCTTAGCGATTTCATAGGTGCAGGGTAGGATGTCAAATCTTTTTAATGCTGCTTCCGCCTTTCTAAGTTTTTCTCTTAGCTTATCTGAATCATCTATGTAAAGGTAGTATATTCCCATAAGGTATTCATACGCTGATATCACCGATACAGCGCAATAAGCATGTTCTCTGTCGACTTTTTGAGCAAAGATTTTTGCGTCTTTACTACTTTTCGATAAACTGATAATAAAGTCTGTATCGAAGAGATACATATCAATTCACCACATAAGTTCAAGCAACCTTTCTTTTCTTTCTTTTTCTATTTTTATTCTTTCTTCTCTTAATTTCTTTAATAATTCTTCAATTTTTTTAGCTTCTTCTTCAGTTAGAATGTTCATTTCTGCAATATCTGATATTTTTGTTCTTCTTTCAATTAACCTATTTATTACGTCGCTGAAACTTTCCCCTTCTAATTTCATTTTTTTCAACTTTTCATATACTTCGTCGGAAATAGAAATGGTTTTGACCATGAATATTCCACCTCTATGCATATGCACATGCACATATAATATATGTCTTCTTACATAAAAATTCTTGTTACATAATTAACAAGATACAGAACTACCAATAGATCGTCTTGATATAAATATTCATATTACAGTTACTTCTTTGAATACGGGTTGCATTGTATTAATTGATTTGTGTTTTAGTTTTGGTTTGGTAAGTTTAAATCAATTTTATATATCGGGTTTACTATAATTGTTGTAGTGTTCAGCTGGGGGTTTGTGTTATGCCTTTTGTTGAGAAGGATGGTGTTAAGCTTTTTTATAGAGTTGATGGTGATGGTAAGCCTGTTGTTCTTATTCATGGTGCTTGGTCTACGCATCGATGGTGGGATCCGGTGACAAGGTTGCTTTCTAAAAAATATATGACTGTGGCTGTTGATGTTAGAGGTCATGGAGACTCCACCAAATTGGAGAAGCCTTCCTCTATTAAGGAGTTTACTGAGGATCTCCACTACTTACTGGGGGAGCTAGGTTTTGACGAGGTTGTTTTGATGGGACATTCTATGGGTGGTATGATTTCTATGCAGTATGCTTTGGACTATCCTGACCATGTTAAGGGTTTGATTCTTGTTTCTAGCACTCCTAGGTCGGGTGGACATTTGAAGTATTATTTGCTTTACTTTTTGGCTAAGTTGAAGCTCGTTTCCTACGAAAAAATGCTTGTTAAGACTTTAAGGGAAATGTTTCATCCTTCTACGCCAAAAGAGACCGTTGAATGGGCTATTGAGGAGATGTTAAGAACAAGTTTGGAAGATTTTATGAAAATTACCAAGAGCATTAAGGGTTTTGATATTACACATCGTCTTGGGGAGATTAGGCAGCCCACTCTTATAATTGTTGGAGAAAAAGACAGTGTTACTCCCTTAGATCGTTCTAGGCTTTTACATGCAAAGATTCCTGATTCAAGGCTGGTTGTTATCGAGGAATGCGATCACACTGTAATACTGGATAAACCTGAAAGAATTGCAGAGGAAACGGTGAAGTTTCTCGAAGAAATTAACTATTAATAAGAATTTAACCACAATCCTAGAACTATGTTTCAAAAAACTTAATCTTTCAATATATAAGGATGTAGAAGTAAAAAATCCTTAATTTTAGTGAAATGCACTATTTATGATCGTTCTAAGTAGATTATTTCCATTTTTCAAGGACTTGTTCTTCTAAGCCTGCAAGTTTTACACCAGTTATAGCTGCAACGTTAATATCTAAAGCTCGTAAATCCTCTTTTGACAGTTGATGAATATCATCGTGACCTGATAGCATTGTAAGCATTTTAATCTCCTCGGCCATAGCTTTTAAGAAGTTGACCAGTCGCTCGGCAGCTTTTTCTGGCTGAAGTCTCTTTCGGAGTTCTGGATCTTGAGATGTTATTCCATAAGGACATCTCCCTCTGAGACACTGTGTACAGACACGGCATCCCATTGCAATTAAGGCTGCTGAAGCTATTGCTACACAGTCAGCGCCTAATGCTAAAGCTTTAACAGCATCTGCTCCACTGCGAATTCCACCCATAACAATGAGTTTTACTTCTTCGCGTAGACCAAGCTCTTCGAGTGCTTTAACTGCAGGTGGAATGCATCCTATCGTTGGAATTCCTGCAGCTTGAATAGCCATTTCTGGCGCAGCCCCAGTCCCGCCTTGTGCACCGTCTATAGCAATTGCATCTGCACCTGCTTCAGCAGCAAGTTTAACATCTTTATAAACTCTTCCAGGACCCAGTTTTACAATAATTGGTTTTTCATAGTTTGTTACATCTCGGAGAAGTGCAATTTGTTTCTTTAAATCTTCCTCGACATTAAAGATATCATAGTGTCTGCATGGTGAAAGACAATCTGTGCCAACCGGTATACCACGAGTCTTAGCTATTTCTTCTGTAACTTTTTCTCCAAGTAGATGGCCGCCCATGCCAGGTTTTGCTCCCTGTCCTATTTTGATTTCAATGGCGTCTGATCTGTTAAGGTAATCTATGGAAACCCCCCATCTGCCGCTAGCCCATTGAACTATTAATTGTCCACCGGGTTCGTAGGTTTTTTTACCACGTTTGAAATCCTCTTCGTTCTTGTAGCCATGTACGAGATAATATTCCTCTGGAAAAGAACCTCCTTCACCTGTACATGCAGCAATTCCCATTTTGGCAGTTGCTATGGATAAAGCCATTTTAGCTTCTCTTGAAATAGCTCCATAGGACATGGCAGCAAACATAACTGGTATTTTGAGTTTTAAGGGTTTTTTTACTCTTCCTTCGCCGATTACAACATCCATTTTACATTCTTCTCTATATTTGTCTTTGGGGGCAGGTGGATGGAGCTGGGCTGGTACAATAACTAGGTTGTCGAAATGTGGCATTAGTCCCATGGTTCCAAATCCTCTGAGTAAGTATTTTCCAGTTTCAGCTTTGTAATGAATTTCTTCAATTGCCTGAAATGTCCATAATCCTCTTGAGAAACGTTCAGATTCAGCTGGTCGAATGTGAATTACATTGTTAGGACAATTTTCAATACAGATTCTACAACCAACACATGCTAAGTCATTGAGCACATAAGCTCTACCCATGTCATCGATTGAAAAAACAGAATTTGGGCACACTTCTACGCAGGTTGAACATTTACCAGGCATTTTCCAACTAATACAACGTTCTTTATCCATTGTAACACAATAGGCTCCTAATATAGGCATCTTACTTTCACCTCTTATTTATAGAATGGCTTCACCGAAATGGGTACCAGTTTTTTAAATTTTTTCGGATCCGCGTCTATATTATACTTATTAAAATATTCTTCAAGTTTTCTTATATCTTCGCTTTCTATCGGTGTCTCTTTACAATTATGCCCTAAACTTTTCCATTTTCCTCCAACAAAAATGCTACCGCGAATAAACCAGTTTCCTACATTTTCACCCACGTTTCCAACTATTATTATTTCTCCTCCCACCATGTAGGTCCCCACGTCGTTTCCAGCATTCCCTGCAACTAGTATTGTTGCCCCCTTATTTAAGGCACCTAAAAAATCTCCGGCATCCCCACGTATTACCACTAACCCACCGTAACAATATTCTGCGGCTCCATATCCTGCGTTTCCATTAACAATAATCGTGCCTTTAGTCATGTTATCAGCCAAAAATTTACCAGCATTACCGTTTATGGTGATTGTTGCGCCGTCGTTCAATGCAGCTGTGTAATCTCCTACATCTCCGTTTATGATAACATTACCGTTTTTTAATCCTGCCGCAAGACCATGAATGTGGGAAGCATTCTCAACTACTATTTTCTCGGCTCCGTTCTTAATTACCTTTCTAATCTCAGAATTTACCGTTCTTAAGTCTTTATTACTTGCATCTATTTTATATTCCATCGTTTACTTCCTCCTAATCGACTTTAACATTTCTTCGATTTCCTTTCTACTTTTTTTGCCTGATAGAGCATCTAGCGTTGATAAAAGAAGAGAATCTATCTCTTGTGCTTGTTCTCTTCTTTTCTTGTCCGAAACAAATCTTTGTATCTCTTCCATATTAACGGAGGTTTTCGCAATCTCTATAGTTCCCTCTCTGATGGCATAATCCAAGCAGTTTTCACCAATAGGTGTTCTAACAATGACGGTAGTTTTTCCTTTCTCCGAACCTAAGTTACCAACAGATAAATCGGCCCATTCCGATGCAAAATCGGTGCAACGAGCACAACCGTCCCTCATATATTTTCGAACATCTGATAGCGGAATGGTCTTTTCCGAACCGTCGTACAATATAATTCTTAGCAAAGCGTTTCTAAAATCCACGGTTATTGTATTAATATCACAAGGCTTAATATTAAACCTATTAACTATTTCATTGGTTACTAACTGATGGGAATAGATACCATCACAGAATAATCCAATAACTAAACGTATTCGATCTCTATAAATTTCAAGTTTTTTGTTTGTAGACGAAAGCACGGTTTTAACTGCTTGAGCAACACATGGCGGCCCAACAATTGCTATTTTTCTTAATTCTTTTTCGTAGATTGCTTCATTTAGGACTGTGAGAACCGGAAACCATAAATATTGATAACCTGCACTTTTTAGTATTTCATTTTCGCTTGTCGCAACTTTAGGTAACGGTTTAAAAGAAGTTCCCTCTACGTCCCATACAATTGCTCCATCAATGAATCCACATCTAAGTGCTGAAACTAAAAGCGCATCGATAACGTTACCATTCGGCAACTTTGAGATAACAGAGACTGCACGAATTACAGGTCCATCTTTCCATTCTTTCAATCTTGGGCAACTTTCTTCGCACGGTTTTTCGCAGAAGAAACATGTATCTATCACTACATGTGATAGACCAATAGTTCTCTCTTTGGTCTCTAGGATTGGATGCTCTTCTTCCTCAGGGAACTGTAAAATATTCTTTGCACAAGCTGAAACACACATTCCACACCCACTACATCTGTTTACAGTCCAAACATTTTTTCTAAGCTCCTCAACCACAATTCTCACCTCTAAACTTTACTTAAAAAACTTAGCAAGTTATCTGCAGGTATTTTATTAAGATCCAATCCCAACTCCTCAGGCGTAAATCCCATAGCAAGTCCAAGTAGTTGGGGATAAAGAAGTACAGGTATGTTGTACTGTTTTCCGGCAATCCTACTTATCTCGGGTTGTAAGGCATCAAGTTGAATTTGGCAGAATGGACAAACAGTTACAATGCAGTCGGCTCCAGATTCTTTTGCACTCTCTATTTTCGCTCTAGCCATTGACAAACTTATTTTTTCATCTATTGCAAGTATCGGTGCTCCACAACACCAAAGCTTCAACGGCCAATAAATACTTTCTGCTCCAGTAATTTCTACGAGTTTGTCAAGAACAGCTGGGTTCTCTGGATTGTCAAATTTGAGGATATCAGATGGCCGTAAAAGATGACATCCATAGTGAACAGCGACTTTTAAGCCTTTAAAACGTTTTTTAATAAATTTCTTGATGTTATCGATTCCAAAATCTTCAGCTAACACCTTAATGAAGTGTTTAACCTCAATTGACCCCTTAAACTCTCGTTTCACATTCTTAAGTATTTGATTTATCTTGGAAGCTAATTGTGGGTTTTCTTTAAGTTTTTTGTTGGCTTTTTCCAATATTTCTGAACATCCAGTACATAATGCCATGATGTCTAGACCCGAGTCTTCAGCTATGCTTATGTTCCAAGCTGCTATTGCAAGAGCAGAAGTTTCGTCAATCGACCACAACGCTGGACTACCACAACATCCAGCTCCCTTTAGATCGACAAGCTCGATCCCAAGGGTTTCAGCTACTTTTCTTGCAGAAATTTCATAGTTATTCAGTCTGACCGGTATTGTACACCCTAAAAACAATGCATACTTCATGTTTCAATCCTCCTTATACCTATACGTTTATCTAAGCCTGTTGTTTCTGCTATTTTCCTTATTTCGTCAACGTTAACTTCAGGTACCGGAGGAAGCCCTAAATCGGCTCTTACCTCGTTTTCAAAATCCGTTATTTCATAGATTCTCCCATTATTGATAACAAGGTTCACGAGTTTCTTAAGTGCCGGATATATGTACCCCTCCTCGGCTGCAATATTCTTTAACATAATTAAAACCTCTGTAGGTTTAACATCCTGTGGGCATCTTTCATAGCACATGTAGCACTCCGCGCATAACCAAATTTCTCTACTTCTAATCACAGATTCTAATCCTAACAAAGCCATTTTAATAACTTGGTGAGGTTTGAGGAATTCAGCGACAGGGCAGCTGGAAGTACATATGCCGCACTGTACACACCAGAGAGCATTAACTCCTAACTCCGTTTTTGCAATCTTGGATTTAAGGTCATAATTCACTTCCGTAGATTTGGAGGGAATTGTAATTTTACTCATAAAATCAAACCTCCCTTCTTAACGGATTTATTCCAAGTTCTTCTATTTGGTGCGTGAATTCCTCAATAATCTTAGCTAATCTTAATCCTTCCCCTGCCGACGCCCATTCAAGTCTAACTCTCTCTGGCTCCAAACCAATATTTTTTAGCCACTCTTTTACTCGTGATATGCGTTCTTCGGCCCTCAGGTTGCCTGAAATATAATGACAATCACTTGGATGACAGCCAACAATTAGCACACCATCGGCTCCTAGTAGAAAAGCATATAAAATATGAAGGGGATCTACTCTAGCACTACACATTACTCGAATAATTTCAACGGCTGGAGGATATTCGTAGCGGCTTACACCTGCCATATCTGCTGCAGCATAACCGCACCAATTACAGAGGAAAGCTATGATTTTCACTTGATCTCTTGGCAATGGTTTTTCAAACGCCGCTCTGAGCATGTTTAAAATCTGGTCAGTTCTAAAGTGATGCATCGTTATGGCTCTTGCTGGGCATTCAACTGAGCATGAGCCACAGCCTTTACATAATAGTGGATCAACTTTAGCCACTAACTGTTCATTTGAAGTAATTTCTAGTTTAATTGCGCCAAATTCGCAAACGTTTAGACATCGTCCACAGCCTGTACAAAGTTCTGGGTTAACATCAGCTATGATAGCCTCGGTAACCACTTTTCCTCGCATTAGTGTAGTAAGAGCTCTCGAAGCAGCAGCTAACGCTTGGGAAACACTTTCATCTAATCTTTGCGGACCATATGCCAACCCGCAGAGAAAAATACCATCGGTAGCAAAATCTACAGGTCTAAGTTTTGGATGAGCTTCTAAGAAAAATCCATAATTATTAAGAGGGACTTTAAGTTTAGATGCAAGTTCACGGTTTTCTTCAGGAGGCACGATTGGTGTAGCTAGAACTACCTTATCAGCGGATATTTTTAGGTCTACATAGGATGTGGTGTCATAAGCACTTACGATAAGCTTTCCGTCTTCTTGATAGACCTCAGGTCTTTTATCCAAATTATACCTTATGAAAGTTATTCCAAGTTCACGAGCTTGGCGATAAAGTTTTTCGCCTTTAACTGGCAACCTTATGTCTCTGTATAGCACGTAAATATTTAGTTTCGGATGTTTATTCTTTATTTTAACTGCTTCCATTAAAGTTCTTTCGCAACAAACAGCAGAGCAGTACGTTCGATCAAGATTTTCCCTACTACCAGCACATAAGATAAACACTATGGTTTCTTCATTTTTCACCTTGTCCTCTATCTGCTGAAATTCAGTTAGGGTATAGATGTTACTGAATTTTCCGTAGCCATACAAACCCTTTGGTTTAAACTCTTCGGCGCCGGTTGCAACAATAACTGTTCCAACTTTAATTTCTTTATTAGCTCCATTTTGATTTAATTTAACACTGAAATTTCCTATCGAGCCTTTAATATCTTCTATTTTAGTGGAAGAAAGAACTTCGATGTTTTCATGTTTTTTTACGGAGCTAATTAAATCAGAGATCCATTTAACATCTTCATTGTACCCGTAGAGAGATAGATCATATCCCATTTTCTCTCTGCTTTCGACAAGATACGTTTTAAATCCGCTGTCAGCGATACTTTTCGCGGCTATAAGACCACTAACTGTTCCACCAATAACAAGAGCAGCAGGAGTAACTTCTATTTCCATTCGCTCTAATGGTTCTAAGAGCCTTGCTTTCGCCACAGCCATTCTAACAAGTTCTTTTGCTTTCTCGGTCGCCTTTTCAGGGTAACTTTTATGAACCCAAGCAACCTGTTCCCTGATGTTAACCATTTCAAATAGGTATGGATTTAGTCCAGCTTCTTCACATACGGTGCGAAACAACGGTTCATGAGTTCTTGGAGTACATGAAGCCACTACAACCCTGTTAAGGTTGTACTTTTTAATAGCTTCTTTAATTCTTTCTGTCCCATCCTTAGAACATGCGAACATTAAATCTTCAGCATGAACAACATTATCAAGACTCTTCGCTTCCTCCACGACTGCCTTAACGTCTACAACAGCAGCTATATTAAGACCGCAGTGACACACAAAAACCCCTATTCTCGGCTCTTGATCCAACGGTCTTTCATCTTTCACAGGCTTTTTCTCACTTGAAATGTTTTTTTGCCTGTTTACACGTTTTACTCTGCTTGCTGCCTGAGCTGCAGCAGCTAGTGCTTGCATTACACTGTGAGAAATATCTTTGGGATTTTGACATGCACCGCATACATATATGCCGGGGACATTAGTATTGACTGGTACACTACCAGTAGACTTAAAGAAACCAAACTCGTTTAGTTCTACTCCGAGAATTTCAGCTAATTTGGATGTATCCTCCCTTGGTACTACTGCGGGACAAAGCACTACTAAATCCACGTCTACGGATTTAATTTCTCCGCTGGGAAGATCAGCATACCTTATTAATAATTTCTTACTTTTTTTGTCCCATAAAACTTCGCTTGGTAAACCCTTTATGTATTTAATTCCATATTCTTCAACAGCTCTTCTTAGCAAGTCTTCGTGACCTTTACCAGATGCATTTAGATCGTTGTAGAAAACCATTACATCTATATTTGGATCGTGTTCTTTTGTAACTATAGCCTGTTTTGTTGCATACATGCAGCAAATCTGCGAGCAATAGTCTTTTATCTTTTTGTTTCTGGATCCGACGCACTGAATAATTGCGATTCTTCTTGGATGTTTTTTATCTGAAGGTCTGACGATCTCTCCACCTGTAGGTCCAGCAGCATTCATAAGGCGTTCATATTGTAAGGAAGTTATAACGTCTTTAAATCTACCATACCCATATTGTGGTAGAACAGATGGATCTAGGAGAGAAAAACCGGTTGCAACAATTATTGAAGCAACTTCTACTACAAGTTCTTGAGGCTTCTGGTTGAAATTAATTGCACCAGCGGGGCAGACTTTCTCGCAGGTTCTGCAAACGCCTTTAGTAAGATAAAGGCAATGATCTTCGTCAATGGTTGCAACGTTTGGCACGGCTTGAGGAAAAGGTATATAAATTGCTTTTCTTAGACCCATTCCCGCTTCAAATTCGCTGGGGACTTTAACTGGGCATTTTTCTTCACATCTTCGACAACCAGTACATTTCTCTTCATCCACATATCGTGGTTTTTTAAGTATTTTAACCTCGAATGCAGAGCCGTTTTTTATGGGCTTTACGTCTACGACTTCAGAATATGTAAGAAGTTGTATGTTGGGATGTCTGGAAACTTCAACCATTTTGGGTCCAAGGATACAGATAGAACAATCAAGTGTTGGAAAAGTTTTGTCTAGTTGAGCCATGCGGCCTCCAATTGAAGGCTCCTTCTCTACTAGGTAGACTTTAAATCCCTTTTCAGCGAGTTCCAAAGATGCTGTAATGCCAGCTACTCCACCACCTACTACAAGTATATCACCTATTGTTTTTTCCATTTTGGCAACCTCTATTGCATTTTTATTTAAAATGTTAGATTTCTGTTCCTTCTCTTAGTATTCTTTTAATACCTTCAAAACTGGCTTCTTTTTTGTTTTCTTCCAAAAGTGTTATTTCGTATATAAGGTCGCATTCGCATTCCGGACATTTAGAAGGCATACCGTATCCGATCCAAAGGTGTATATCATCTGACTCCTCTCTCTTTTCGATGATAAGGCCAACATATTCTATTCATGTATAGCCGCAGTAGGCGCAACAATATCGCTTCTCCGGCTCTTTCTCGAGTAAATGCCCGATACTCGACAAGTTCCCACCTCATAAACTTGGATTAATAGTCATTAATAAAGATTTCGTCCGATTCACGACATTGAGAATTCTTCAGCGAGACGGCAGAACTCCATTTACAGATGTAGCAAAAAAGTGTAAGGTTTCCACAGATGCCATAATCAGGCGATTCAATAAAATGAAGAAAATGGGGATTATTTCTGGAACCACGATCCTACTTAATCCTAAAAACTTGGATACGAGCATATAGCTAGTTTCTGCATAGATGTAATTAAATTTATTCAAAAAATACCTGAGGTACTTATCTGTGTTCCATCGATAGGTAGATGTAATTTGTTTAGTATAGCAATTTTTAAGGATATTAACCGTTTAAGCGAAGTTAGAGACCTCATTAAAAGCTATCCTCATGTAAAAGGTGTGGGCACAAACGTTTGGGTCGGAGAAGTCCTAACTTTTCCAGAAAATTTCGAATTTAAATTTTAAAGGGGTGATATTTACATGGATGAAATTGATTTAGCGATAATCGAGCATCTCAAAAAAGATGCACGTACTTCGTTTAGAGAAATTGCTAGGAAGCTTAAAGTCTCACCAGATACCATAGTAAATAGGTTTAGAATGTTGCAAAAAGGGTATAATATAAGGCTCAACGGTTGTAATCAACCCGGAGAAAATAGGTTACAAGGGCATGGTAGTCCTTATGATCGATGCAGAGCCTGAATATTCCACACAGGTTCTAAATAAACTAATTGAAATGAGGGATATCATCTTGGCAACAAAAATCATGGGGGACTGTGATCCAATGGTAATCGGAGTAGTTCGAGATTTTGAACATCTACACGGCTTAATTACTAAAGTTGCAACTATTCCGCACGTAAAAGATATACAGGTGTCTTTTTAGGGATCGAAACATGAAAATATGCCCTGAATATTTTATCATTTAATTTCATCTAAACAAAGATTATGGAAGTATAAACGTAACTTGAGAAGCACAGAGCGTTTACATCTAATTAAAACGATTAAATATCAAATTCGTGCATAGAGGTCTTCAAAATTAATGCAAGGGAAACTTATATAGATGAAGCTGTAAGGAGGAAAATTATTTGGTTTTGAGGAAACCTCGATGGGATATGAAAAGCAAAATTAAGAAATTGTCAGCCTAATTTAAAAAGCTAAGAGGCGAAGCGACAAAACCTACATTGGAAACTGAAACAAAAAGAATTGCTATTCTACCTCTATGTAAATGACTTTGAATTCTTTTAGGTCTTTGAAGTCGCTGTCTGTGGTTATGATTGTGCCTTTTGTAAGCTCAGCTAAGGCCAAGACGTGACAATCGACAAAGGAAAACTTGTCTCTATATTTACACTTAAAGAAAGCTGCGCGGCTGTATATTTTACTTTCTTCGACTATTAAGATGTTTGAGGCGCAAATTCGTGTAAGAAAATCTTCAGCTTTTTTTGTGCCGAGTTTTTCACAAGTTTTATACCAAAATTCACCGAGGATAAGTTCACACACTACTCCTTGTTTCTCGTTTCTAAAAACTTCATCGAAATATGGCTTTACACGTTCATCTCCACCAAAATAAAGAGCAAACGCACCTGTATCAAAAACATTAGCTTCTTTCTTTTTATATTTCTTTGTCATCATGGATCCTCTCTCTTTTCCTAGAGCCAGCTATTTCTTTTGCAATTTCAAGCATTGCTTTTCCGCCATCACCAAAGGATTGCTCTAATGTTTTTATTGGAACAATTAAGAAGCCTTTCTCTGTTTCTATAAATTTTATTTTCATTCCCTTTTTTAGGCCAAGTTTTTCCCTAACTTTTTTAGGTATGGTTACCATGCCTTTACTGGTAATTGTAGCAATCATGGACAATTCTATTCACCATGAAAAATGTATATGTATGGTTTATTAAAATTACCTTGAAATGTTAACTTAAACAGTTTGCATGAAAAGCTATCACGTTGCATGGTTTACGGATGAGGCGAGATTGTCTTACAGGGTTATATACGTTTTCTCATGCTTAAAACTAGAGGTCTTACAATTGAATCCAACAATAAATGCGAAGTGTTTATTATAAAGTTATGAGAAGGTTGTTAATTAAGAGGTGATATAATATGGGTATTGATGAGTGGAGGAATGTTGGTTCTGTTCTTATGGATGTTTTGAGGCTTGAAACTTATCCTGTGGCTGTTAAGCTGGTTAAAAGCGATGAGGAGTTTCCTTCGAATGTTAGGCGGCCAAATAAAATTTTCGGGTTTAAAATAAATTTGTGCCAGGCTTTCAGTATGAGTAGGAGATATGGGTGGACTATGGGTGTTTCCAAGGACGAGTGTTCATGTAACTTTGCTCGTTTCCTGTATGGTTGGGCTTCTTTAGATAGCGAGGATATTTTGGTTGATTTTCTTTTGGAAGCCGGGTTCTTTAAGGATCGCGAAGCGGCTTCAAGGGGTGCTAAGTTTACTGTTGAGAATTGTAAGCTTAAGCCTGGGGAATGTCAGGGTATTCTTACTTCTCCGTTAAATAGGACGAAGATTGAACCTGATGTTGTGTTGATTTACGGTAATCCTACGCAAGCGTTTATACTTGTTCACGGCTACCTGTATAATGTAGGTGGGGCTATAGATATTCAGTATACTGGTAGACACGCTTCTTGTGCTCACGGTGTAATTCAAACTTATTTGTCTCAGAAGTTTAACTTTGTTTTACCTGATGAGGGGGACAAGATTTTTGCTGCCACCGAGGATCATGAGGTTATTATTGCTGTTCCAGCGAAAATGCTTAGTGATGTAGTGAATGGTGTTAAGGAGATATTTGCGAAGAAGGTGATGCGGTATCCGACACCGATTTACATGCGTTTTCAACCAGAGTTCCCAGAGGCTTTCAAAAAACTTGGAGAAAAACTAAAAGAAGTCTAAAAGCGGCCACAAACCATATTTTTCTCTTCTATATAATTTATCGTTATATTTTTCTTTAAGACACTTACAGGTGGTAAATACGTTTTATTGGATTTGTTAAGGTGATGTTGGATGAAAGTAAGTTTAAGGGATAAGTTTGCGGGTACTTTGCTGGGTTTAGCTATTGGTGATGCTTTAGGTCAGCCTTATGAGGGTGTTTCTTCGGAGGAGATGAAAAAGATTCCTGAAGAGGAACTTAAGATTTTTCATGCTGGGTGGCTGGGAGAAGGAAAGTATACTGACGATACTTTGATGGCTATTTGTTTAGCTGAAGCTATTATTTCTGCTAAGCGTGTTGATCCTGAGGTTATTGCTGAGTTGTATGGTGAATGGTTTTTGTCTGGAGATCTTAGAGGTATAGGAATGACAGTTAGTAAGGCTTTGTCAAAATATGTTAAGACCCGTGATTGGAGAACGTGTGGAGTGAGTGGAAAATGGGCGGCTGGAAATGGTGCTGCCATGAGAGTTGCGCCCATTGCTCTTTTTGATTTCAATATGCCTATTGAAGTTTTATATAGAGATGTTGAGAAAGATGCTGTTATTACGCATAGAAATGAAGAAGCTATAAATGGAGCTTTTGCGGTTGCTTTGGCTATTAGATGGTGTTTGCATGCGAATGAGGAAAGTAGGCGACGTGATATTTTTGACTTTGTTTTAAAAGGGTTGTCAGCAATGAATATTGAGAATCTTGTCGTGGAAAAAATAGAATTTGCTTCTAAACTTTTAAGTAATGAAACGGATCCTCTGGAGGCTCTAGATGTTTTGGGTACCTCCGGGTACGTTGTGGAAACTGTTTCAAGTGCACTTTTCTGTTTTGCTAGGGCTTCTACTTATATTGATTCGGTTGTCATGGCTATTAAAGGTGGAGGTGATACAGATACAATAGCGGCGATTACTGGCGCTATTTCAGGGGCGTATTACGGTGCCAACGGAATTCCTAAAGAATTAAGGGAAAGGGTTGAAAAATCCAGCTACTTGGAAGAGTTGGCTGTAAAAATCTATGAGTTGGCTGTGAGCAGACGTTCCGCTTGACGTTTTGTGGTTAAATTCGTGACAACCTGGTTATTTGGTTGTTACTTGCTGTATTATGTTTTTATCGTATATTTCGTAGAATTTGCTGCTTTTTCTGATGTTTTCTAATTTTTCTATTTTCAGTTCTTTTAATAGTTGTTTTAGTTCATTTATGGCTGGTTTTCTGTTTAATTTTTCTAGGGCTTCTTCTTTTGTTAGTAGTCCTACTCTAATTTCTTGTGATAAAAGTATTTTTTCCATTTTCTTTGTATGAATGCTGTGAGCAAATGCTGAAATTTTGCAGTCTGTTGCAAATGTTTTGGATATTTTGGGGAATTTAAAACCATATTTTTCAAGTATTTTTTCTTGTGTGTTTCTATTTGAGATTTCTATTGCATGCAGATGTATTGTAACATTGTTTTTTACAAATTCTTCTATTTCCTTCTCCTTTAACCAGTATTTCCGAATAATTTTCATTATTTTATGTAGTTCTCGCTCTATTTTTGCCTGGTGCTCTATTTTTACATCGTTTAATATTTCTTGTATGTATTTTTTGCTTCTTTCCTCGTATATTTTTGGGTTTGCTTGCTTTATGCTGTATATGAAGGGATTTTCGATGCCAAGTACGTTTTTCCAATATTTTATGGGTTTATAGTACTGGTGGTAGGTTTGCGCTAAATCTATGCCTAGAATTCTGGTTTTGATACCGTATTTTAGTTGCATTTTTGCCATTATTGGTGGATTGATTAGTCTTTGACATATGGTGCAGGGATCTCCGATTTTAATGGAGAGGGAGAAGACTTTTCGGGAAATTGTTTTAGGTATTTTGAAGGTTACGTGTTCTACGCCAAGTTCGTCAACTACGTTTTCAATGTTTTCTCTTGTTTCTTTGCTTTTAAATCCGTTGTCTATTGTAAAAGCCAAAACATTTAGTTTATATTTTTCTTTAGCCAAAATTAGGGTTATTGTACTATCTTTTCCTCCACTTAAAGCTACTAATGCATCATAGTCGCTTGACTTGGTATCGTAAAGCGTTTTTTGAAGTTTTTCTTTCGCGATATTTCTGAGATGTAAGAATTCTGCTTTGTCTTTTTGATATTGCTCACATATGTTGCATAGTCCTGTGCTATTTATTTTTATGCTTCCAATTTTGTATCTAAGTCCACCTTCCACATCTATTGGGAATTCTTTGTAGGTTTCGTCTAGGAGACATATTTGACAGGTTTTTTGCATTTTTAGCCCTTAGAATGTTCTGATCTATCTTTTTAAACTACGATTTAAAAAGAAGAGAAAGGTTTTGTATTACTTTATGCTAGGGATTAGGCAGAGGAACTTAAACTTTTGGTTTCCTGTGTTTTTGAGTTGGTGTTTTTCGTTTGGAGGTATGAATATTACGTCTCCCGGCCCAACTTTGCGTTCTCCTTCTTCGCCGACAACTGTTCCTTCTCCTTCTAAGATGAATATTTCATGTTCCCATGGATGCGCGTGGAGTGGAGAGTAGCCTCCTGGTTCTACTTCGAACATTCTCATGAAAAAGTTTTTGGCACCTGTTTTTTCATCTATAAGCCATCTAACTTTTGTTTTTGCTGCGCCCTCCTCTGTCACTTCTTCGGCTTTCACTTCACGGTAACTAAACACCTTCATTTTGTTCACCTATGTTATTGACTATTAAATACTAAATATTGACCTTTAATATAAGGTGTTTGCGTAACTTAATTTGAAACTTACCTCAAAATTCATTTAAGTGAAATTGTTAGAATAGATTGTGTTATGTGTTGGGGTGTATAGTTTTGAGTGGTGATTCTAGAACTAGGTTTCGTCAGGGTTTGTTTGCATTGTTTTCCGGAGTTTTTATGCTCGTTGGCGGGTTTCGCGGTAGAGCCGGGGGTTTACTTACGTTAATTAGGGAAGCTACTGAAGTAGGTGTGCTACCTGTTGAGGTTTCTAGGTTCATTGGCGGTATTGTTGTTTGGCTTGCGATTCTTGGAGGTGTTACTGTTATTTTTGGTGGTTTTCTTCACTTTATTAAGGCTCCTAGGTTTATTGCAAACTTTTTTGTTTCAGTAGGCAGTGGTGTGAGTGTGTTTAATCTTGTTAGTACTTTAATCGCTTCGGGTCCAACTGTAAAATTAGCGATTTTGAAGGCCAGTTTTACCGAGCTTTTAAATATTGGGGTCGATTTCGCGATGTTAGTGCTTGCTAGCGTTTTTGCTTTCTTTGCTTTGATAAATGATCCTTTAGGTTTTATTTTGGGTATGATTGCAGGTTTATCAGTTAACTTTTCAAGTTCCTTAGCTGAGTTTAAGACTATTTCGATGATTTTGAACACTTTAGGTATCTCTGTTCCTAGCTCTCCTTTAATAGCTAATATTCTTGTTTTTCTGTTTTTCTCTGGTGTTTTCTTTTTTGTTGCAGGTATTCTCTACGGTTATAATTTTTATCGAGTCGGGTTGCTGTTTTTCACTATTGGTGTTATATTTCTCTTTCCAATTCTATTTGCGTTGATTTTAGGTTTTGTATTTGACGCGATAAATGTTATTAGGCTGATATTTGGTTTAGTAAGTGCAATTTTCGCCATTGTAGGTATGGTGTATGGTATTGTAAAGGTCATGAGGAAAAGAAAGCGAGGTTAAAACGTGTATGTTTTAGTCGGAGGCGTCTCTTCCGCCTAGTAGAAGTTTTATTAATACCATTATTATGGTAACTACGAGTATTCTAAGTCTTTTTATTTTTAATACAAGTTTTTCCGGGTTTCCTGTAATGTCCTTTTTCATTACTAGGTAAGTTATTGCTAGGGATGCTATAGATATTATTATGGAGGCTGTGATGAGAACTTCTTCTCCTAATGTTAAGAGCATGCTTGCTCCTATTGTTCCAAGTATGGAATATATTCCTATTAGGCCTGTTTTACCTAGCCAACATGGTAAAATTATTTTTTGTAAGGGGTATTTTTTAGCTCCTAAATAGAGGAGGAGAAGGTCGTCTGGTAGGGGTGTTAAGGCGAATAGGAATACTGCTTCTTCTCCCATTGTGTAAAGCACGTTGTCTAGCCATATGAAAAATTCTCTCATTTTTGGCGATAATTGTATATCTTTGGAAATTTTGTTTGAAGCGAGGTCTATTGTTTTTTTACCTATGTAGCCTAGATAGTAGCTTGATAATTCTCCAGTCATAGCTCCGAATCCTGCGCAAACAGCAATGAGTAGTGGGTTGTACCTTTGTGCAAACAATACTACGTATAATACAACTGACGGTGCGAAGGAGAAGAAGACTCCAAATGAGCTAAAGAACCCGATTAGCACGGCAGAAATCCAGGGGTTTATGTTTATGAGGCTTACAAGCCAATAATATATTTCGCTGAATATTCCCAAGTTTAACACCTAGATATTGAAACTAAAAGCGATTTCGAGTTATAAGATGTTATTTCAATTTGTAGTTATAAGTATTACTATTTTCTATTTTAGGCTCTTTGACAACAATTTTCTTAAAAAGATTTTAATTTGTGATATTTCATTGTTTAAAGTTAGTTTTTAAGATATTCTATGATAAAGAGAATCACATTGTCGATTTAGATTATGTAACACGATTTTAAATATCATAGGATAGTAAACTCTTGAATAACAGCGATATAAACTAAAATAGGTTATAGGAGTAAAATCTAATAACGTTGGTGATTAAGTAGTTTTTCCAATATTTTTATTCCATTCTCCGTTATTTTAAATATGTATTCATCTAATTTGTGTTTTGTTCCTCTCATTTTCCTTACTTGCATTTTTCTTATCCATTTTCCACCTGATTTTTCAAACGACAGCTTTATTATGCCTGAAGCTACGAATTCCTCCACGCCGTAAGTACTTAACTTTTCTGATCCTTCAGGTATGTCGGTCACCATTAATGTTGTGCACCCGAATCTTTCCAGTAAAATGCATAAGGTTAGTAGTGATGTTCTTATTTTATGTATATCATCTTTATTTGTGATTATGTTTGGTATGGAATCTATCACAACCCGTTTAATGTTATTTTGCTTCACTGCGTTATATATTGTTAATACCAGTTGTTTTATGTCCATTGTTTTTAATTGAAATTCTGTGAATTCAACGTCTGTAGGTACGCCGATCGTTACACTTGTTACATCTATCAGTATTAGTTTTCCTTCTTTTTCAAGCTGTTTTAAATTCCATCCAAACTGCAGCATAGATTTTTGTAATCTTTCTATGTCTTCTCCAGCCACTACTATCAGTCCTTTTTCGTTGAACATTTTTATGCCGTTTACTATAAACTGTATTCCCAGAATTGTTTTCCCTGTCCCTGAATAGCCTGTGATGAGAACTGTTGATCCTCTTGGTATTCCGCCTCCAAGTATTTCGTCGAGTCCATTAATACCGGTTTCAACTTTTTCCAGACTCATTAAAATTCTCCACTACGGAACTTGTTGTCAATTGTTAACTTCCGAGCCACATAAATATGTATGGTACGCGCATGAGTAGGGATTTAGTTTATTAGTTTTTTAATTTTAGTTTTATCGTAACGATGTTATAATTATAAGAATTACTAAGTATAAATAGACCCTTTATTTAACTAAGTAAAATACCAGATAACATACAATAACCATTTTGGATGCGGTGTTTAGTTTTAAGAAAAAGAAGAAAATTTAGATTTGCTTCCATATTTTGTTTATTATGTTCTTAGGATCTTCTTTCGTGGTGAAAAACACCCATTTATCTCCTGCTTTTACTCCTGCAAAGTACTTTTGCTGTGGTATGTTTAAAGCAACGTATCGGTCTTCCTCAACAGTTAAAGTAGTATATTTTATTCCCTGTAGGGTTACTGATGGTTCTTTGTTTGTAATTGTCGAGATTATGTTAGGATCAATTGTTAGTGATCCTTTACTAGCTAATACTTTACCTGATTCATCCATAACTACTAGGTTATCTACTTCTGATTCTAGTTCTTTTGTGATCTTCTCAATCGTCATAGCTGATCACTGAAAACTTGCTATACTATCTTCTATTTTAAGGTTGCGATCCCTATTATAACAACATCTATGTGGAAAAGTGTATAATTTGACTATAAAATTGAAATAACATGTAGACAAAAAAGACAAAATCTTAGAAGAGTGTCTTTAAGAGTTAAAGGCTGATACTATGATCTTGTATCCTAGGTGTGTACAAGGGAAAATACTATATTAGCAGTTTACATTTTAAATTAGTAAATTTTTGAAAATAATGGTGTTTAACTAATCGTTATTTACTTGTTTTCAGCTGGTATTCAAAACAGTCAACTTACTTTGCAGAATGTTAAAAACATTAGTATTGCAATTTTTGATTGACAAATTAAAAAATATTTGCCAATTTGAAAGTATTTTCCGTTTCTTTTTAAGCGAGTTAATATTTTTGACGTCTTACATTAGATGATTATTTGATTTAGTAACCCAGGTTTTTACCAGAAAATTTTAATTGAGAGTTTAATGTGAAGTTTCACAGTCAGTATTGGGGGTGTTGCTGTGCAAATTGTGTGTCCCGGCTGTGGTGAAACTGTTGAGCTACGTATACTTGTCAGAGTACGTGTCAACCCTGATACAAGTGCTATTATCGATGTTATGCCCTTCTTTGAATGCCCCATCTGTGGATACGAAGAAGAAATTTTCGATAGAGAATATGAAATAGAGGAAGAGTAGGAATTTTGTTTATGGTTTTATGATCCTCGTTTCTCTCCAATTTTTAAATTGATCTGGATATTGAAGAAAAACGTACAAACCCTTGCTTTTAACCTCTTCGTTTATGGTTAACAGTGTTTTTAGTTCTTCTTCACTTGGAGGCCAGTACATTAATGATATGTTTCTATTTGTTTGTTGCTTAACGTTTCTAACCCTTTGAACTAACTCTTTAAAACTTTTACTTTGTACCGGTGGTAAAATTACTTCCCACGGGTTTACCATAACTATGAGGTGTTCGAAAAAGTTAGCTATGTTTTTTATGTCTATTCCTAAGGATGGTTTTAAGCCCTCATCAAATTGGAAATTGGGATCCAATTCCACTGTAAATATGGGTTTTAATCCTAGTTCTTTTGTTTTTTCTGTTATTTTTGATAGAAACGTCTTTATATTTTCGCTCCTCCACTCTATCCACTCATTATAAAGTTCTTTGTCTCCTTGAAGTAAGCTAAAGTTAAAATTTACTGGCATTTTTCTGTCCATTGAGAACGTTACTTTACAGTTTTCGCAAAAGCAATGTAGGGCGCTTGCATATCCTGTCAGCAATAGAATTATATCGTCAATTTCTGTTTGCGAAACTTCTTCTAGAATCTTGAGGAATCGTTCTTGGTATGTCTCATTTATGGGACATATGAAACCTTCTGTTTTTCTTCCATCCGATTCAACTGTTCCATATTCTTCTGAAAGGTATTCATCGTAGTGGACGTAAATAAGTCCCTTTACTTTAATGTTTACGTCTCTTAGTAAGTCTATTGTTTTTGGTCCTAACTCTTTTAGTTTTTCGTTTTGAAGCGATACAACGCTTGGATAATATGCTTGTCCATCTGCTCCTTTAAGGAGGACCGCCGCCTCTGTGAGCGCCCCGCCTATTTGGAGCAGTAATTCCTCTAGTGGTGTTTTTAGCTTAGATGGGTCAAAAATTGGAATTGCTCCGTTATATACTAGTTCTTTTATCTCCAATTATGTCACCTTCTATTATTCTAAGTATTCCTCAGGTATTATAACTTTGGGTTCACGTGAAACATATGGTCCTTTACCTTTAACCGTGTATTCAAGTTCTAGTGTTTCCCCTGCGGGTATTTTTGCTATTTCCCACAGTAAATATCTTTCTTCTTCCTCGGTTTCAAGGGACACTTTTGCAGTTTTTGGAACCCATTCGATTACTTCAAACCCCTTTGGTATGAAATCTTTTACGTGAACTTTTTCCAGCGTTACTTCACCTGTATTATTAACTACTAATGTTATTAGGTATTCGCCACGTTCTTTACCAGGTTCATATTGTTTTCCTGTTCTTACACTTCTTCGAGCGTATCTTATTTTTATTTGTGGTTCACTAGGTTGTGTTGCGTCCTCTGCTCCTGGTCCTGCTGGTTTCGCATAGCCTATTACATGTATGGGCGCTGCGTATGTAACTTCTGGCAGTGGTTTCCAAGCTGTCATTTTATAGATGATCTTAAAATCTTTTCCTGGGGTTAGGCCTTCATAATTTTCTGTAAGGTTGTTCACCTTTATCTTTAGGACATGTTCCATTGAAGAATTTTGATCTGGTGGTTCTAACTTCACTTCTAAGTCCTTGTCGACTTTACGGTCACTTACAAAGATTTCTACCTCGTTTGGGTCTGGTGGCTTGAAGTGTTTTGGAATTACATCTATTACTTCGATTTGATCTATTGTCGCCGAACCTACGTTTTTAACTGTTGCTATCACTGTCATCGCGGTTTTTTCGTATGCTGGAACCTCTATTGGCTCTATGTTCTTTTCTTGTTGCACTGCGACAACTGGAAGGACTGTATCTTCTTTCCGTATGTGGCCCTTCAGTTTTCTTTGGACTTCGCTCATTACGGTGAATCCTACGGATTTTTCTAGCTGAGGAACCTCTTTACTTATTATTTCAAATTCATGTGTCCATGTACTTTCGGCTCTAACTTCTTCGTCGGATTCCATTTTTAATATTTCTTCTCCGTCTTTTGTTACTATGAGTTTCTCTAGTAAACAGTCGATATCGCTCTGATTTTGAAATTCCAGTTTGCATATCCATTTTTCTGGATCTTCTTCGCTTTGTATACTGTCTAAGAAAAATGCGTATTTTGTTAGGGCTTTAAACGTTGCTTCAGCCTGTGACCTGCTATATCCCTGTAGTTCATAGTACAGGTTTATTTCACCCATTTTTACTGGTTCTGTTGACTTTCTTGTTGTCTTTGTTTCAATTATTGCTGTAGCTTTACCTTTTGCATCAAGTTTACCTATGTTCCAAGTTATTTTTCTTCCATTTTTATTGTGAGCTATTTTACCTGTGTCTGCGTTGAGTGTCGGTGATGTAAATCCTTCTGGTAACTGTTTTTCTAAGCGTATATTTGCAACTGGGAATTTTGAACCATTTTCTACCGTTATCTTAATGGTTACAGGCATTTCTTTCCCGAGACAAAATGCTTGATGAAGTGCTTGTGATCCTATTGAATATGTATCTATTGTTTCTGTTAATTTTAGTAATGGTTCATTTACTTTCAGGGAATAATTTTTTGTCCATGATGTTTCTGGCTCTATTTCTCCAATGAAGTACTCTCCTTCTTGAATGTCTGTGCCCTCTGTTTTACTTACATTTAGTCTTGCATTCCATATTCTAGATATTTTACTAGGATTAATGACTGATAAGACCCCGTTATCGTTAATTTCTTTAATATTGTTTGCACCATCCAACGTACATTCTTCTCTTTCGTTAAATTCGATAATTATATTTGACATAGTTATCAACTCGTGTGCCTCTTTATTATAAATTGTCATTATACTAACTACTACATAAAATTTTTGAGATAGTCGCAAATAAAAGCATCTTTCATTACGATAAATGCAAGATCTCAAGACGATAAAAAGAAAGATAGTAAATAGAAGATATTTGACACGATTTGTCACTAGCCTTCATACGAGCGAACAAAAGCATCTACTAGTCTTATGGCGTTTTCAAGATCATTTAAATCGAGTATTGAAAGTGGACTATGTATGTAGCGGCATGGAACACTTACAACTCCCGTTGGTATTCCCTTCTTTGTAAGGTGAATAGATCCCGCATCTGTCCCTCCACTTACTGTTCGTTTAAATTGAAACGGAATGTTATTTTTCTTAGCTATTTCGATAAGTCTTCTTAATATTTTAGGGTGTGTCACCATACTTTTATCAGCTATTGTTATTGCGGGACCCCACCCTACTTTTGTGGATGTTAGATGTTCCGGGGTTCCAGGAGTGTCGGATGATGTGGTTCCCTCTATTGCTAATCCTATGTCTGGTTCTACTTGCCATGTGGCTGTTCTTGCTCCTCTAAGCCCTACTTCTTCTTGAACCGTTGCGACACCATATACTGTACACGGCGAATTTCTTATTTTTCTCATTACCTCTATTAGGGCTGTGCATCCAGCGCGGTCATCAAAAGCCTTGCCCATTACTCTATTGTTTTTTAACTCTTTAAACCTAGGAACAAAGGTTGCAGTTGATCCTACAGATACTCCTAGTTTCTCAACCTCTTCTTTTGATGATGCTCCGATGTCTATGAAGAGTTGATCTATGTCTGGTACCTTTTTTCTTTCTTCTGGTTTAAGTAGATGAGGGGGTTTTGCGCCTATGTAACCGTGAACAACTTCATTCTCGGTTTTTATTACTACTTCTTGGGAGTAGAGTACTCGTGGATCTATGCCTCCCAGTACGTGGAATCTGAGAAAACCATTCTTATCTATATGTGTTATTAAAAGTGCGACTTCATCCATATGCGCTGCTAACATAATTTTTGGATTATTGCCTTTATGTACTGCTATAACGTTTCCAAGGTTGTCCACATGAACTTCATCAGCTACCTTCTCCAACTCTTTTATCATTATTTGGCGAACCTCGTCTTCGTAGCCTGGTGGACCATAGGCTTCTGATAATTTTCTTAGGAGATCAATAAGTTCGTGATTCATTTTCTTCCTCCCGAGTTGCAGTTTTTAACACGATGGTGTTACTATTTATAGGATTTTAGGAATATGTTGTTTATGGTAATTTTAGATCGTGGAGATTTGCTTTTCTGATAAGATTTTGTCGTCAGTAGTGTTTATATTTAGGTTTGTGGAAGTAATTGGTGTTTAAGATGTAAGCTTTAGTTATAGGGTTTTGAGGGGAATTCATGAAGATTAAGGCTGTGTTGTTTGATCTTTACGGAACACTTATGTATGTTGAAGATGAGGCTTCTGATGAAGAGGCTTCCGATTTTCTTTTTAGTCGCGGCTACGAAATTTCTCCGCAACAGTTGAAGGCAGCATGGCATTTTGTAGCTATGGTGGATTATCCTAAATACGGTTATGCAGATTTAGATTCCTTTTTAATGCAAATGTTTTGGAGGCTGGGTGTTGAAGTTGATAAGGAAACATTCAGAGGGTTCAAAGAATTATGTAAGAAACGTAGGCAGAAATTGTACCCTGAAGTCGAGGAAGTTCTTAGCAAGGTAAAGGATTATGGTCTTAAAACTGCTATTGTCACCACGATTGCTCACTTCTTCTTTAAAGAAACTTTAAGGCCTATTGAAAAGTATTTTGACTTTATTTGCACTGGGTATGAGGCTGGATGCGATAAGTCAAATCCTAAGATATACATAAAGGTATTAGACGTTTTAAACATTAAACCTGAAGAAGCTGTTGTTATTGGCGACAATCTTCAATATGATGTTCTACTTCCTAAAAAACTTGGCATGCATGCAATACTACTAGATAGGAAGGGAGGAAAACGGAAACAAGCCTCGAATGTTGTTGCAAAAGATTTGAGAGAAGCAATAGAAATGTTGTTAAATCGTTTTAAATAGAATGTGGATAAGATTTTACCCATGTGTGATTGTGATTTTCAGAAATAGTTAATTTGGTTATCCTAAATTTTGTGAGGGTAGAATCCTAATGTTTTAAAAGGATAATATAATATTATTTGAGGGGGTGAGGTGTTATGGAGAATTGGCGTTTAATTGATTTAGGTATGGCTGAGCCTTATGTAGCTCAATGTTTTTATGAAGCTGTGGCTCTCGCCATCGATAGGGGTCTATCTCCGAGTACCATTATTTTGGTGCAACCTTCAAGCCCCTATGTTTGTCTAGGATATCATCAAATTTTGGAGAAGGAAATTGATGTTGAGTATTGTAAGGAACGTGGTTTGCCTATTATTAGGAGGTCTCAGGGCGGTGGTGCTACTTATTTGAATAGTGATCAGATATTTTATCAAGTTGTTGCGAGCGAAGATAGTAAGGTTATTCCACGTAAGGTTGATGAGCTTTTTGAAAAGTTGCTGCGAGTTACTGTTTATGTTTATCGTGAACTTGGTCTTAATGCTGAATTTAAACCTTTAAATGATGTTATGGTTAATAATAGGAAGATTTCTGGTAATGGCGCAGGTAGGATCGGTAAAGCAATTATTCTTGTTGGCAATATTATTTTAGATTTAGACTATGACTCTATGGCTCGCGTATTGAAGATTCCTGACGAGAAGTTTAGGGATAAAATGGCTAAGAGCATGAGGGAGTGGGTTACTTCCATTAGAAGAGAACTAGGTTATATACCTCCTATAGATGAAATTAAGAAACTTCTTGTAGAGGGATATGAGAAAATCTTAGGGATTAAACTTATTCCTTCTGAGCCAAGTGAAGATGAAATGAATATTTTTGAACGTGAGGTCAAGCCTAAGCATATGTCGTATGAATGGCTTCACATGCCCAAATTAACGCACAAAGGGTTGACTATCGACAGGGCTGTTAAAATCGCTGATGGCGTTAAAGTCATTGAAGTTGCTCATAAGGCTAAGAAGCTTATTAAGGTTACAGCTGAAGTCATTGGTGATAAAATTTTGGATATTATGATTACTGGAGACTTTTTCATGGTTCCTGAAGATGGAATCTCAAAGATCGAGACCGCATTGAAGGGTATAATACTTAACCGTGAGGAAATAGCAGAGAAAATTAAGGAAGTGTTTGATAAAAATAATATACAGTCTCCCGGCATTTCCGCTGAGGATTTTGCTGACGCAATTATGAGACTCAAAGAATACACCGAAAAATATCCTCCAGAAGTTCGTCCCTTCGCTGAACCGGAGAAGAAAGATTAACATTATTTTAACTTTAATTCTTATTATACAAAAACAGTTTACAGTTTATGTGCAGCTTTTAGTTCCCTTCTAAGTCTTATTTAATTTGTGTTATTAAGGTTTTGTAATCATCAGCAGTTAAACGGTTTTTAAGGCTTTCCACGACTTCTGCGGAATAGTACCCTTTATGTTTCACTTATCCGTTTTTTGCCTTGTTTCTTTTCACAGGACATGGGTAATTAGGTTAATTGGCTCTAGAGTTAATCGTTCAGTAATGTTTGTTTTAGTAGGTATTACTACATTTCGATGCATTTATAAGGGTGCGAACTAAATAAAATATCAGATGTTCGGAGTTGGTTAAAGTGGATTTTTGTCCACATTGTGGAAATAAAATCGATGTTCCAGGTGCAAAATTTTGTCCGAAATGCGGACAACCGCTAGCAGACGAACCTGCATCCCCACCACCTGTTCGCAGCGGTCTTTTGAACCCCTCAAGGAAGTATTACTTTGTTAAGGAAAAATACTGGGACTTAGGCTACGGAGATATATATGATGAACATGGAAGTATTATTGGTCGTATGCATCGTAGATTACTCTCTTTGAGAGCTTTAATAGAGCTTAGAGAAGCCGATAATCAAACAATGGTTGGTGCGGTTCATAGAAAAATTGTTGCGTTGCGTCCGACTTATGATATTAAGGATGCGAATGATAGGCTTGTTGGTAGGGTTGCTAAAAAGCTTTTGAGCTTCTTCCGACCGTCTTTGTGGCTTGAAGACGAAAATGGCAGAAAACTTTTGACTGCAAAGGGCAATTTATTTGGCTGGGATTTCAAAATATTCGACGATAAAAACAATTTGGTGGCTACCATTAGTAAAGCTGATAGACTCAGGGACATATTTCTTGGCGATGTTTTTGATTTTAGTGACAAGTACGCTGTCCATGTTGTTAAGGACGATGTAGATAGATTACAATTGCTTGGTTTTGTAATTGCAATAGACAACATAGTTCACGATAAAAGACGGCGATAATCAACAAATCTTTACCTATTTTATTTTAATTTTATACTTCAATTTGAAATTAGGAGGTTTTAACTGTTAGATGTAGTGTTTTACTGCTATCATTCGGATATGATCTCCTGCATCCTCAGCGGTGTCTATTGCAAATTCTATTAAGTTTATGAAGTCTCTAACTGTTAAGAGGGTTGGTGTACTAAGTTCATCGCTAAGTCTGATGATTTCGCCTGAGATTTCATGATATCGGTCATCCATATCTGTCTCTAGTTTTTCAATTTCCTCCACTATTCTAAGCGATTCTTCAACATTTATTCTTAAAGCTTCGATTGCCTGTTTAACCAGGTCTGCAATTTTTGTTACCCCCTTAGAGAACAGGGCAAAGTGTTCTCTGATCTGCTTTGGAAAGTCTTTTGGATTAAGTAGTGTAAGTCTACGACCGGCGCCAACAACATATCCAGCGACGTCATCTACAAGTTCTGTCAGCCGTAGGAAATCGGCTCTATCTGGAGCCTCCAGTACTCCTATGGATAATCTAAGCATGATTTCTCTCTTAACTTCATCTGCTTTTCTTTCTAGCATCTTTGCTTCCTGTACCAACTTTTTCGCCGCCTCTACATTTTCACTGACAAACGCGTGTGTTGCCAATTCTACTCTTCTTGCTGCTTCACATACTAATTCAGTGTGCTTAATGGAGTATTCAAAGGCTGGCCAGCCGGGTCTTGTTTCTTTGACAATTATTAAAACGGCGCCTGCGCAAATAATTAGCAAAGAAAATACTAAAGAGAAGGCCAACTTAATGTTGTAAATATCGATGATTAAACCTAGAATGAGGGGACCTGTAAAGTATCCTGCATCTCTAAGACTTCTGTATAGTCCAAGGGCTGACCCTTTTAACTCTGGTCTGACGACGTCTGCCGAAACAGCTGGTAGAACCGGGTAATATAGGCCTACGCCAATACCTGCTAAAATTGTAAACGCTAACACCGTTGGAAAGCTTTGTGCCCAGAGAATTAGGAATAAAAATGTGCCATTTAATAGGAACCCAGTGATGCAGGGTATTTTTCTTCCAACCATATCGCTTATTTTACCGCTTAGGGGCATTGAGAGAGCCCAGACAATTGTAAATGTTCCTTGAATAATACCTATTTGTTCTATGTTAAGCTGGATGACCTCGCTAAGATATATGGGTAGGAAAACCCATATTAGTCCGTCTCCGATTTTTGTTATATGCGCAGCAAAATATATTGTTAAGAGACCTGGGTTTTTGGCGAACTTTGATAGATTTCTTCTTTTAGAAGTTCTATACCTACCATTATATTCTCTTTCTTCGACAAAGACTTTTGTTTCTCTAACGAGAACTATTGAAGTAATAAAGACGATTAGAGATATTGTTACCGTGAAGAAAAGTGGTTTTCTGAGTGATTGGTATATTGTTGCTAGTATTCCTGCTATTAGTGCACCTGTACTTAAACCCGCGTACACAGAGAGCTCCATTAGTCCAAAGGAAAATGCTCTTTCTTCAGAACCTCCAATATCACTTAGGGAGACCATAGCAGCTGCGAAAAACATTCCAGTGCCTGCTCCAATTAGACAGTTTGCGATTAAAATTTCGAAATAAGAATTTGAATATGCAAGTACGAATGCTCCTAGAATGTATGTCATACTACCCATAATAAAAGCCATTTTTCTTCCAAATTTGTCACTAATTACGCCGCTTGGCATATCCATGGTTGCTTTAAAGATACCAAAGGCCGATACAACAGCTCCGATTTGAACACCTAATGTAACATATTTTTCCGCATATAGTGAAATTATGGTTCTCTCTACTCCGGTGGCTGAACCTAGAAGAAACACGGTGATGAGAATTATTAATGCTATTTTTGGATGTAGTTTTATTCCAATTTTTTTCGCTTTTTCTTTCAATTCAGTCATTGAATACCCCTTTTTGCATTAAATACGACATTAAGATTTGGTAAAAATTCGTTTAATAAATTTGTCTAAAAAGTAAATACTTTACAATTTTACGCTAAAATTTGAATGTTAATCGTTAGTTATTAGCTGTATAAAGCACCAATTTATTGATCGATAGATTATTTCGCGAGTAGAACGCTCATGAAGGTTGTATCTTCTTTTATGAGTATTATTTCGGTGTTTTCTGTTTCAACGGTTAATCCCACAACCTTGGTGCCGTCAAGTTTTTCAGCAAATTTGTCTAGTTTGCCGAGTAGATACGCCATTCTGGCCGTGAACTCTTCAGTTATATCTGTTTCTAAGGTGGACTTTACTGGAAGCCCATCGATTGTCGAGAGTATTACGCCTAAAAACCCCTTTTTGTCTTTAAATCTGTCAATTAATTCTTTAAACATTTTATCGCTTAAAGTTATTTTCTTAGCCATAGAGTTCACCTTGATATTTAAGTACATCTAGTACATTTATTGGGTACATTTATTAGATTATTTGTTTTCAAACGAATTAACCTTCGAGCTACATGCAATCACAATATTTAACAAAGCAGTATAAAAATGTGTGGTGTACTTCTGTGTCAAATCTTAGGATTGAAAAGGCGCAACAATATCTTAGAGACCACGGAATAGATTTATGGTTGATTGTAACAGCCGAAGGAAAAGATATACATAGCCCCTTTCTATTGGGGGCACGTTGTTTCGGTAGGCATGCAATAATTATACCTAAAGATGGAAGCCCAATAGCTATTTGTACATTAATGGAAGCCCCCATGGTGCAAAAAGCGAAACAAATAGAAGAAATATTACCATATAAAAAGAGTGAAGAGTTTATTGAAAAACTTAGGGAAATTGTTTACAAAATTTCTAGAAAACCGGTTATAGCGCTTAACTACGTGGAAAATCTATATAAAGAGGGAGGAGAAGCCATTAACACTTTGACGCATGGAGATTACTTAGCGTTAAGAAAAATTTTTCCAGATGCAACTTTTGTTTCCGCTCAAGGACTTTTAGAGAACTTAAGGACAATAAAAACTCCTGAGGATGTAAAATTACATGAAAAAGCTGTAGAAATTGCTCTTGAAGCCATGGAAAAAGCCGTAGAATCGATAAAACCTGGTATAACAGAAGTTGAAGTTGCTGCTGAAGCTGAACATTTTATGAGAAAAAGAGGGGCAACCCCAAGTTTTCCAATAATTGTAGCTTCCGGTCCAAATAGTGCTGATCCACATCATGAAACTGGGGAAAGGAAAATTCAAGAAGGAGATTTAGTGATTATCGATCTTGGTGCAGAATATAAATTAAGGGTCAGCGATATAACTTGGACGGTTTATGTGGGAGAAAAACCTCCAGAACTATTCCAACGAATGTTTAACGTAGCTCTTGAAGCTCAGAGAAAAGCAATCAACGCAATAAGTCCTGGGGTGGAGGCGTGGAAGATAGATAAAGTAGCTAGGGATATTATTTTAAAGCATGGTTTTAAGGAAGAAGAGTTCCCGCATTCAACGGGGCATCCTATTGGCATTGATGTGCACGATATAGGACCGTTGCTGGGAGAGAAGGGCAAGTCTAAGAGAGCGGAGATGAAATTGCTGCCAGGAATGATTGTAACAGTGGAACCTGGAATTTATATTCAGGGTAAGGGTGGAGTTAGAATCGAGGATGACGTGCTTGTAACTGAGAAGGGACATAGAGTATTGTCGAGGACTCCAGATGAATTAATTTGTATTTAATTTTGTCGAAATTCAGTTTGTTAGGGGGAATCGGTTTTGGTTGGAAAGATTGTTATTGTTGGTGGTGGGGCTGCTGGTGTTTCAGCAGCTTTATGGGCTAGAAAAGTGGATAGAAAAGTGGAGATAATAGTGGTAGATCGGGAGAATTATCCGGAATATTCACGTTGCGGCTTACCATACGTTATTAGCAGGGTAATCTCTGATCCAAACAATCTTATAGAGCATTCCTCATCTTGGTACAGCAAATTTTTAAGGATAGAGCTTAAACTTGGACGTGTTGTAGTAGATGGCGACCCTGATAAGAAGATTTTGGAAATAAAGAATCTTAGAAACGGTAAAGTCGAGAAAGAGCAATATGACAAGTTGATAATCGCTACGGGGAGTTTCCCAAGTGTTCCACCTATACTCGGCGTTGATAAAAATGGCGTTTTTACACTTAAAACGATTGAAGATGCTGTAAAGATTCGCGAAGCTGCTGAAAAAAGCAAAAATGGTGTTATTGTTGGTGCTGGGATGATTGGACTTGAAGTTGCTGAAGCACTACATAGCTTAGGGTTAAAAATTACCGTTGTAGAACTTCTTCCACAGATTTTACCCACGGTTCTTGACGCTGATTTTGCTAGGATCGTGCAAAATAGAATGGAAAAAGACGGGGTAACCGTGTTAACTGGAAAACGTGTTGAAGAAATTTTAGGCAACGGAAAAGTAAGAGGAGTTATTGTTGAGGGAGAAGAAATACCAGCCGATTTAGTAGTTGTTTCTACTGGAGTTAAACCGGAAACAGAACTTGCACAAAAACTAGGTATCGAGCTAGGGAAAACCGGTGGAATAAAGACAAATGAACATATGGAGACAAACGTGGAAGATGTTTATGCTGCAGGGGACTGTGTAGAAACAAAATACCTTGTAACAGGTGAACCGATTTTAGCTGCAATGGGAACAGTTGCTGTGAGACAAGGTAAAGTGGCTGGTATAAATGCTGCTGGAGGAACTGCGACTTATCGCGGAACTGTTCTTACAAGGGTCACTAAGCTTTTTGGACTTGAAATAGCTTCAGTTGGTTTAACTGCTCAACAAGCAAAGAATAGAGGTATAAGACCTATCATTGGAACTGTGAGAGGAAGAACGAAACCTGAATATTTCCCAAATAGCAAAGAAATACATGTAAAAATATTAGTGAACCCAGAAGATGAACGTGTAATCGGTTCTCAAGCGATTGGTGAAAACGGTGTAGCGACTAAGGTAGATGTCGTGTCGTTAGCTCTAATGAAAAACTTGACAATAGACGATTTACTTTCGCTGGAAACAGCTTATGCGCCTCCAATATCACCAGTGTGGAACCCATTAATCGTGGCTGCTGATGCGGTTGTCAGGAAGCTGAAGAAAAAGAAATAAAAATATTTATGATAGAGTATCATGGCTCTCCAGCTAAGTTAAATATTTTTCTTTGATAATAGCATCAATAAAGGGAAGATTTCTTTACCATCGAGCATTTTATATCTTTTTTAAATTTTTATAATTGGGGGTTAGTTCTTAAAATGTCGGGAAAATTTTCTGAGGAAAGAATAGTTTTTCCATTTACAGCTGTGGTTGATCAAGATTTATTAAAATTAGCTTTAATTTTGAATGCAATAAATCCTAAGATAGGTGGCTTGCTAGTAAGGGGAGAAAAAGGTTCTGGCAAAAGCACCGTGGTAAGGGCTTTAGCAGATTTGCTACCTGAGATAAAGGTTGTGAAAGGATGTCCTTTTAATTGTAATCCTGAAGATCCGACAAATATGTGTGATGTTTGCAGAGAAAAATTTGAGAAAGGCGAAGAACTACCAGTTGAAAAGAGAAAGATGAAAGTTGTTACGTTACCGATCGGTGCAACAGAGGATAGAGTTATAGGTTCTTTAGACATAGAAAGGGCATTAAAAGAAGGAGTAAGGGCTTTACAACCCGGGATTCTTGCGGAAGCTAACCAAAACATCCTGTACGTTGATGAAATTAATTTGCTGCCAGATCACATAGTAGATGATATTTTAGATGCAGCTGCTTCAGGTTGGAATATTGTTGAGCGGGAAGGCATCTCTATTGCTCATCCCTCTCGCTTTATACTTGTAGGGACAATGAACCCGGAAGAGGGCGAATTACGACCTCAATTGCTGGATCGTTTACCTTTATCGGTTTCGATCAGAGGAATCCAAGATGAAGAGTTAAGAGTTGAGGTTATAAAAAGGAACTTGGAGTTTGCTGAGGATCCCTTGGGATTTAGGAAAAAATATGAAGAGAAGCAGAGGGAACTTAGAGAAAGAATAATGAAAGCAATAGAAATGCTTCCAAGTGTGCAGATACCTGAACCCGTTTTGAAAGCTGTAGCGAAATTATGTTTAACTCTTCAGGTTGATGGTCATAGGCCAGACATAGTTATTGTTCAAACTGCGAGGACTCTTGCTGCTTTTCAAGGAAGAACGATAGTTGAACCTGAAGATATTAATGTTGCAGCTAAGCTTGCACTTGGCCATAGAACTAGGCGTGGAGGGTTTGAGGAACCAGCAACATACGAGGAAATAGATACTGCCTTCAAAAATGTGATGAAATCCATGAAAAACTTTTTTCGTCGAGAGGGAGAGAAGTATGTCCTACAGGGAACTGTTGCCAAGGTAAGTGGCAGAAAACATGATACGTCGCCAGAAATAGATTATGCACCTGAAAACTCTATGAAAAAGCGTTCTAGATTTAAAAAAACTTTAAAAATTACACGTGCCTCCAAGGAAAAAGAGAAGGATAAATTAGATGAACTTCTTAAAAATGGACAAAAGAAAAGTGCACTTAGTAGTATAGGAGGGTTTGGAAAGGCCCCTAAAGAAGTGTCGTTGAAATTTTTAGGTGGAATTGTTCACTCCTTTAAGTCTAAAGAGAGTTTTTTTAGTAAAGCTGCCAAAAAATTGAAATCTGTTTGGAGAGAAAAAATTTCAAAGAAATATGTCGTTATAAGGGAAGGCAGAGAAAAAGAAGAAAAGATTATGATAGATATAGCTCCTTCACTTTTCCCGGCACTAAGTGTTTCCAAGAAAGTGCCTTTTGCTTTTGGTAAAACAGTTCTAGAAGAAATTAAGCCTCGTAGGGAAAAATTTGATTTTCGATTCGATGTAAAGGTTAAAGCTAGAAAAAGTAGGTATCTTTCTGGTAAAAGGGCCTTAGCAGTAGTATCGGCTCATAGAGGTAGAATAGTGGGCTATGAGATTCCTGAAACCTACAACGTTGACATAGCTCTAGAACCTACTTTAAAAGCTGCAGTAATACGACAAGGACGATTCGCTAAGCAACTGGCCATACAAATTGAACCTCAGGACTTAAGAACGAATGTAAGAATGTATAAAGCACCAATTACTATGCTGTTAGTCTTAGATTTGAGTGAAAGCATGTTATATCATCTTAAAGCGATTTCTGAAGCTGTATTCTCTTTGCATAGGAAAGCTTATCGTTATAGAGATCGAGTAGGGTTAATTGTTCTTCAGGGAGAGAAAGCTAGGATAGCATTTCATCCAACTACAAATATTAACATAGTAGCGAGAAAAATTGCAGAGCTAAAAGTTGGCGGTAGTACACCGCTGGCTGACGGGTTACTTAAAGCTAACCAAGTATTAACACAGGAGTTAAGAAGAAATCCAGATACTATTCCAATTATCGTGCTAGTTAGTGATGGACTAGCAAATGTTCCATTAAAACGGCCGATAAGCCCTTCATTAAGAGATAAAATTCCGATGCCGGCGCAGGCTGATGTAATAGCTGCAACTCTTCTTTTAGCGAGAAAAAATATTCCCATCGTGGTTATTAATCCTCTTCACTTAGATAAGTGGGATGCAAAGCTCATAATATCTCCAACACATCTCTTAATATGGTTAGCGCAAGTCACAAGAGGCAGATATTACGGGTTTAAAACGGAAATGTTTAAAATAACATTAACGTCGGAGAGAATGGTTAAAGCTATTGAAAAAGCTATAAATAGCATAATTACCGAAACCAAGGGGCCTTTTCCTATACGGGCTTAGTTATTTTATAGAAGCAACAATTTTTATATTTTGATGTAAAACATTTAACTATGGAAAAACAACCCCTAGTATTTACACGACGACTTATAGTCGGGTTGTTTTTAGGATCGATTATAACGCTAATAGGGATTTACATAAGTTTCGTTTTAAAGTCAGTTTTTCTATTGCTTGTATTAGTACTTGCTTTTGCGTTTATGTTTGGTTTACTTAGTACTGCATATTTTGAGTGGCTAGGATGGAAAATGTTTAAAATGAGAACTTGCGGTTTTGCATACCATTGTTTGCTTGTCTTATTTACATAGTTATTTAATGGTATTTTAGAAGCACCTTTTCATTTTAGTTGGATTTTATTTAATGTAGTTTGTTAATATGGTACTTCACGATTAGAGCATTTAAACTAAGTACTGGAATTTAACAGTCTATATTATTGTATTTAACAGTAGATATGAGAGTTAGTGGAGTTTGCAACTTTCATTAACGGTAAAATTTAACTAGGTAAAAACTAACTTGATAGTGAAGGATTTATTAAAATTAGAAGGAGAGCACGATTTCTATGTATGCGATAGTATTGGCTGGAGGTTTGGGTCTTCGCTTGAGGCCTCTGACCAACCGAAAGCCGAAGCCTATGGTTGAAATACTTAGGAAACCTATCTTGGAGTATCAAATAGAGTGGTTAAAATCGCAGGGAGTTGATAACTTCGTCATTGCCTGCGGATATAAGCATGAAAAAATAGTAAAATATTTTGGGGATGGAGAAAAACTTGGCGTGAGGATACAATATTCTGTTGAGAAAGAAAAGCTGGGAACTGGAGGAGGTATAAAACAAGCTTTAAACTATGTTGATGAAAACGAAGAGGATATTATAGTTACTAACGGAGATATAATTACAACAATAGATTTAAAACCTATGATAGAATATCACAAAGAAACTAATTTTATGGCTACAATGCTCCTAGTTCCGTTCAAAAGCCCTTACGGAATTGTAGATGTCGATGAAACTAGTAGAATAAGAGGATTTAGGGAGAAACCTGAGTTGCCCTATTGGATTAATGGAGGAGTATATATAATTAAAAGAAATATTGTGGATTTTTTGCCTGACAGAGGAGATATTGAAAAGGAAACATTTCCAGTTTTAGCTGAAAAGGGATTATTGGGTTCATATAAGTCTAGAGGGTTTTGGAGGGCAATAGATACTATAAAAGATTTATCAGAAACAGAGGATGAACTTAAAAAGCTATTAATGAAGGTCCTTCTTGAAAAGTCTCGAAAAGGGTAAATTAAGGGAGTTTAGCAAGTAAATCTTCATCTATTTCGTGTATAAAGAAGTCCTTTAGCTTATATTTGTATTTTTCTCTTTTTCTTTTATGTTTTTCGAGGAATTTAATTACATAGTCCGTTAATTTGAGTTTGCACTCGCCACATAGAATGTTTCCATTTATGCAATCACTTCTCAGCTTTTCTATTTCTTTATCGTCTTCAATGAAATATATGTTTAACATTTCGTAGACTACACATATGTCTGGGTTTCCGCCTTTTTCTCTCTGTTCCTTGACTGTTGGCTGTCCTCCCGTGAAAGCGTTCCAAATTTTTTTCCTTGCTTCTTCAGGGCTGTCCGTTGCAAATATGCAGGTTTCTGGTTGACTTGAACTCATAGGTTCTCCCGTTAACCCTCTTAAATATTTAAGATATAGACCAGCTGGTTTGAATACTCTGATTTTTTCTGCGACATCTCTACTAATTCTAATATAGGGGTCTTGATCGATAGCTACTGGTACTACAGTTGGTAGGTTATGGACTAGAACCGGATAAAGTATGTGTGCCATTTGAATACATGAGTAAAATATTTCTCCAGGGTTGTTTTCTCCTTTAAATCCAAAAACAGCTTTTACAGTACTGTATGTTAAATGTCTTGACAATTTTATTGCAGTTCTATACACCCATGGTAGTTCTGTGGAAATGAAACACTCAGTTTTTTTAGGATCATATC
>Ga0190307_1000041_pt1 | contig 43252 bp, 49 predicted proteins | sample 48700745_MG_FD_161653 | JGI IMG/M metagenome (GOLD analysis project Ga0190307, IMG submission 161653) | Hydrothermal vent sediment bacterial communities from Southern Trench, Guaymas Basin, Mexico - 4870-07-4-5_MG | ecosystem: Environmental > Aquatic > Marine > Hydrothermal vents > Sediment ... | reverse complement strand
GCTGAAATTATGTTTGCGATTGTAAATTTTCTATGAAAACAAATTTTTAAAGTTAGGCCTCAAAGTTGTTGAGAAGTGAAGCAGTTTAATAATCAATGTTAATCTCTTGTCTTAACATTAACTAATTACTACATCTAATGTTGGCGTGTGACGGTAATGAGCGAGATTAGAGCAAAGGGGTTTAAAAAACTAGTAACGGTAAATCAAGCCTTAGAAAGGTTTTTAGGGAAAATAGATAAGGCACCATGTCCGGCAGAGGAGGTTTCTGTATATAATGTTTTTGGCCGTGTTTTGGCTGAGGATGTTTACTCTGAGGTTGATGTTCCGCCTTTTGACCGAGCAGCCATGGACGGCTACGCAGTAAAAGCAGCAAATACTCAAGGTGCCGACTTGAATAGCCCTGTTGTTCTTCGTGTTGTAGGTGAAGCTTATGCTGGTAAAGGATTTAAAGGTGAAGTTAAGGAGTATGAAGCTGTTAAAATTAGCACTGGTGCGCCTATGCCTCGGGGGACGGATGCTGTCGTGATGGTTGAATATACTAGGCGAGTTAATGGTTCTATTGAGGTTTATAAGTCTGTTTCTCCAGGTGAAAACGTTTCTGAACAAGGTGAAGACATTAAGAAGGGTGAAAAAATTTTAAGTCAAGGTAAAGTATTAACCCCTTTTGATGCCTCCCTTCTTGTTTCTCTAAAAGTTTTAAAGGTGAAAGTTCGGAAAAAACCTGTGGTTGCCTTAATAGCGTGCGGTGAAGAATTAATCGACCCATTAAATGCAAAGTTTCCATCCGACTTATCTGATAAGATTATTGAGACAAATAGGACTGCATTTAAAGGATTAACACTAAAGTTTGGCGGAGTCCCCCTAGATTTAGGTATTGTTGGTGATGACGAGAAGGAGATTGGCGAAAGAATTCGTGCAGGCCTAGAGAAAGCTGATATTGTTGTTATTTCTGGTGGAACAAGTGTTGGTGAAAAAGATTTAGTGCCAAAAGTTGTTCAAGAACTCGGTGAACCAGGAATTGTTGTCCACGGGGTAGCTATAAGCCCAGGGAAGCCTGTCGCGCTCGCTTCTATAGATGGTAAACCTGTTGTTTGCCTTCCCGGATATCCTGTTGCCGCTATTATAGATTTTATCCTCTTTGTTCGGCCTTTAATTGAACTTAAACTTGGAATTAAGGAGAAAAGGATCGTACCAACGGTCAAAGCTATACTTGCCAGCAGAGTTGCTTCTAAAACTGGCACTAGACATTACGTAAGGGTCAGATTAGAAGAGAAGAATGGCAAACTCTACGCGTATCCGGTTAGAATTTCAGGATCAGGGATACTATCAAGTTTAGTTAAATCTGACGGTTTTCTAATTGTTCCTGAAGACATTGAGGGTTACGAAAAGGGAGAAGAGGTTGAAATAATTCCATTCACAACTCTCTTATCATAAATTTTAATATCAATATGAAAGCTAGGTGATTTACATGAGAAAAATATTCAAAACTTTAGTTACCATCGAAGAGGCTATCAAAAAGCTCTATGAGCATTTTGAACCTAAACCTTTAGGCTTTGAAGAGATACCTTTATTTGATGCTTTTGGCCGTGTTTTGGCTGAGGATGTTTACTCTGAGGTTGATGTTCCGCCTTTTGACCGAGCAGCCATGGACGGCTACGCAGTAAAAGCAACAGATACTTTTGGAGCCCGTGAGGATAAACCTGTTAAATTAAAGATCATTGGTAAAGTTAAGGTTGGGTTCAAACCTGAAATCCATGTTAATAGAGGTGAAGCAGCTGAAATAGGCACTGGAGCTCCCATGCCAAGTAGTGCCAACGCTGTAGTTATGGTCGAATATACGGAAGAGGAAAATGGCTATGTCAAAATTTTCAAGCCTGTTGTTCCAGGTGAAAATATTCAACCCGCTGGTTCCGATATTATGGTCGGCGAACTTATTCTTAGGGAGGGTCAGTTGCTAACTTCTAGGGAAATTGGTGTTTTAGCTGCAATAGGTAAAATTAGTGTTAAAGTTTATCGTAAACCAAAAGTTGCAGTAATTAGCACTGGAGATGAGATTGTTAAAGCTGGAGAAAAACTTCCATACGGGAAAATCTATGATATAAATGGGCATTCAATATTTTCTGCTGTTAAAGAGTGCGGTGGTGAACCAATATTCATCGGGATAGCTAAGGACGATGTCAGAGAAATAATTGATATGATTAGAGAAGGCTTTGAAAAAGCTGACATTGTAATTACTTCCGGTAGCACTTCTGCAGGCGTTAAAGATGTTCTTTACCAAATTGTTGACCAACTCGGTGAACCAGGAGTTATAGTCCACGGCATCAAAATTAAACCTGGTAAACCTACAGTCATAGCAGTTGTTGATAATAAACCTTTATTTGGATTACCTGGTTATCCAACGTCTGCATTAACAATCTTTAGATTAATTGTTGCACCAGTTATAAGGAAAATGGCTGGTTTACCGCCTGTTGTACAAGAGGATACCGTTTCAGCTATTCTAAAAACAAGAATTTATGCTCCACCTGGAAGAAAATATCTTGTTTCAGTATCATTAGCGAAAGATAAGGATGGTAATTTAGTTGCTGTGCCAACCCCGGGTGGTTCTGGGACAATTACAAACTTAGCTAATGCTGACGGATATTTTGAAATACCTGAAGACGTTGAGTTTATTGATGAGGGCGAAAGGGTTCAAGTTAAACTTTTTAGCAAAGACATTAAACTACCAGATCTAGTTTTTATTGGCAGCCATTGCTTAGGCATCGATTTAATCTATAAACTTATGAGGAAACATTGGCCAAACATCAACATGAGAATTCTCAACGTGGGCTCTACCGGAGGTTTTATGGCTATTAAACGTGGAGAAGCAGACATTGCAGGTGTTCATCTACTTGATGAAAGAACTGGAACCTATAATATTCCATTTATCGAAAAATTTGGTCTGAAAGACAAGGCTGTTTTAATTAGGGGATATACCAGAGAGCAAGGCTTTATTGTCGCTAAGGGCAATCCTAAAGGTTTTCAAGGATTCTCCGATCTTCTAAGAGAGGACATAAGATTTATCAATAGAAACAAAGGGTCGGGGACAAGAACCCTTATTGACATTAAGCTTAGAAAACTTGCTAGAAAACTTGGTTTAGGTTTTGAAGAACTTACCAGCAAGATTAAAGGTTACGATGTAGAGGCAAAGACTCATAGTGCAATTGCATCAGCAGTTCTTCATGGAAGAGCTGATGTTGGGCTAGGTATCAGAACAGTTGCAGAAATGTTCAAATTAAATTTTATTCCGGTTGCTAATGAAAATTATGATTTTTTGATATCTGTTGATAGTATAGGTAAAGAGTCTGTTCAAAACTTTCTCAGCATCTTAAAGTCCGAAGAATTCAAAGAAGAAGTTGAAAAAAGATTAAAGGGAATAAAAGTTGCCGATAATGTAGGAAAAATACTATACAAGCCAAAATAGTTGTACTAGTGTATTATATATCCATTACATCCACCTAGCATTGTTACACTAAGTGCAAACGGTCTTTAGTACAAACTTTTCTTTCGATCTGTTCAAGGATTTTAATTCTACTAAAAAATGAGGCAGCACTTGTAAAAATTTAAAAATATTGCAGTTTTTGTTAACAAAAGTTTAATGTGGTGAGATAAGTGTGGGAATATACTTTATACGCCTTTTTACTATCTGCGATAGCTTTAACACCTATACTAAGTGTATTCATCTATAAAGCTGGTTTCAAAGCCAATTTATGGCTAGTTTTCCTTCTTGGAGGAACAATCTGGCTTCTAGCGTTAATTGCAAGAACTCCTTTACTTTTATTACACTTATTTTTCCCATCAGATATCATTTACTTCGCTTATGCATCTATACTTGCAGGTGTATTTGAGGAATCTTTTAGATATTTTTCTATGAAAAAATGGGAAAAGTTTAGGGAAAGCAAAGCTCATATTCTATCCATGGGTTTAGGATGGGGGTTTCTAGAAGCTCTAATTATTTATGTTTCCTCAATAATTTTAATAGCCGTTTTCCTAGATTTAGGCGCACCTATATCTGAACTGCCATCTTATACGTCGCCATTTGACTTTTTTGTCAGCAGACTTGCAGGAGCATTTGAAAGATGGGTCGCTACACTTTTACATGTTTCACTTACTTTCTTGGTTTTCCAAGCCCTTAAGAGAAGAACGTATCTGTATTTAGCCATAACAATTCATACAGCAGTTGACTTTGTTGCCGTAACGACTTCCTACCTTACACAAAACATAGTTTTAACCGAACTTGTGATAACTGTTTTCGCATTAACGGTAGCATTCTATGCACTTAAGGTACTCCAAGCACCTGAATACATCTCGGAATCACGTTCAATTGCATCTGAAATCTGCCAGAAGTGACGAGGATAATGTAACTATTAAACCGTTTATTATAAAGTAGATAAAGCAAGAACCGAATTCTACGGAAAAATTAAAAAGTTTAATGGGTCTGAAAGGTTTGAAGTGAACTATTATGCACGAATTCTCAATGGCCCAACAGATCTTTAGCATAGTGATGAAAGTAGCTAAAGAAAATAACGTAAAGAAAATCTTAGAGATAAACATTGAAGTTGGGCAATTGACGTTTCTTAACCCAGACCAACTTAAATTTGCTTTAAAGGTACTTTCTGAGGACACAATAGCTCAAGATGCAAAAATCAGAATAGAAATTATTCAGCCTGAAATTCGATGTAATAGTTGTAAATACACTGGTAAAATAAGCTATGATGGACCCGAATCTCATACAATTTACCCCATTATATTTTTGAAATGTCCAAAATGCGGAAGTACGGATGTTGAAATTATTAGGGGTAAGGAATGCAATATTAAAAATATCAAGGCAATCAGGAAAGAGGCTACCTAGTTGGAACCAGTAACACGAAGTTGCATTTCCTTACGACGTATTCCGCTACTCTTCCCAATTTGTCAATTTCTTCTGCAGCCTTATTTATAACTATGATACCACCTATATCCTTCAGTTCCTTCAAAATTTCTTCGATCGGAGACCCTACTTTAACCCTAATCTCTACATCCTTAATCCCAATGTTTCTAATATTCTTAGCAGCCACCGCTAAAAGTTCCTCTCTACTCTTCTTTAACTCATCTGCGACATCAACCATACTCTTTCCACTTGCCTCCGCCCTTAACTGGACCTCTTCTGCATCAATTACCGATAACAGATAGATCCTTCCGCCAGGCTTAGCTAAAGCTACGCCATACCCTAAATTATCCAATTTTTTCTCAGTTCCCTTAATCAAAACTACAACGTTATTAAATACTTCCTCAGATACTTCAATCCCTTCTTCAACAATCATTACAGGCAGCTGTACTTTCCACAGAAGATGCTCGGTAACCATCCCTAACCGTATCTCCTCCTCCGTTGGTGGCAATATTTCTCCGTAATGCTTTGGTACAACCACAAGTTCGGCTTTTTCTTCATCAATGGCCTCTGTAAGTTTTTCAGATATAACTCCCTCTTTCACCGCTTCTCCTGAAAGCGATATCCCCTCAACCACTATGTGCTTTGCAGCTCTATGAATCTCGTTCTTAGTCCTCTCAACTAGCTCCGGCAAGTCCTCTGGCTTTTCTCTAACAGCGTCTATCAAAGATATTACAGAGACTTCTGCATTGAATTTTTTTGCTAAAAATTCCCCCGCAAGAATAGCGTTATTATGTTTCTCGAAATCGCTGATGATAATCATAATTCTATGTATTTCCGGTATGGTTGGAACCACTTTAAGTACTTCGAAAGCTGGTTTAACTCTTGAAACTTCCTCCATGAATTTCTCGATTAATTCCTCTCTAGTTTTCGATTTTAGCTTTGGTGGCTTCTCTTCCTCAGACATTTCTTAACCTCCGAATACAAGTATAACATATATAAAGCTAATAAAAATCTGTAGTATTGCAAGCGGTGCACCTACTTTTACAAACTCCTTAAAAGATATTCCGTAACCCTCCTTCTTCGCAATACCAAGCATGATAATACCAGTAGGGCTTGCTATAGGGGTAAAATTCCCGCCAAAAACAGCGCCATATAGGAGTGCCCACCAAAGAGGCGTAATATTCAGTCCAGTTAAAGCAGACAAATCCTTCACAACCGGAATCAAGGTAAGAGTCATGGCGATGTTGTCAATAACAGCAGAAAGTAATCCCCCAATTAAAATCAATAGTAATGTTGCGATTAAGAGGTTTGAACCAACCACATGTGAAAGGCCTTTTGCAACCTCTTCCAAAAGTCCACTTTTTTCAACAGACCCTATTAGAACAAAGAATCCTACAAAAAAGAATATAGTACCCCAGTCTAGGCCTCTAAGAACTTCCTCTGGATCCATTCCACTTAAAAACAGAAGTAATACCCCACACAGCATGGCAACAACTTCAAGCGTAAGATGAAGTTTATCATAAATTGCAAAAAGAATTATGGTAAGAGTTAACACAGCTAAACTTTTCCAGAATAGTTTTTTATCGGTGACAACGACCCATGGATCTATTTCCTCCAAAACGGACATCTCAGCTCTAAATTCTTTTGGAATATCGTCCTTAAATCTAAACAAAAGGATATTTATTACAACGAGAACAAGAGTTAAAGAGAAAGGCATGGAAAATGTAGTAAATTGAAGAAATGTCCATCCAGCTGGTCTACTGATTAAAATTGCCGGTATATTTCCAATTAAGGTCATTAAACTCCCAATATCTGTTATGATTGCTTCTGCTATAAGGAAGGGTATTGGATTTATTCTCAGTGGTGTAAGTGTAAGTACGGTAAGAGTTCCAATAATCAGCATGGTAGTTATATTACCGATGATGCCTCCAAGAAAAGCAGTAAGGAGACAAAAAATCACAAATAATCGTTTAGGTTTATACCCGCTTGCTTTTATAGCTTTTAAAGCTATAAACTGAAAAATCCCACTCCCCCTTGAGACTTCCACCAAAATCATAATTCCAACAATAATTCCAAGTGTCCTGAAATCAATAAAGCTGACAATATCTTTTGCGTCAAATAAACCGAATAAAAAACCAACCATTCCACCTATTGCAGCTCCAATTAAGGCTGCTATACTTTTATGAACCACTTCCGTTATAATAAGTGTATATATTACCACCAAAATTAACACATAAATGATTATTACAAGTGTAGATACAACCATCGAAAAGCACCTTATTCAATATCCTAGTAGGAATAGAAATGGAACCAATCATTACCTATTTCTTCGAATTCACAAATTCTGGGAAACTGTTTGCAAGAAAATATACTCGTTCTTTTTGCATCATTAACATAAGTTTTTGCAAAAATTAGCTTAAGAATTTTGTGGTGGCAACCTGTATATCCTTTTTAGACGTTAAAGGCAGTAGATCCTAATATTTCCATACTATTAGGAATTTTTGCTTATCTCGGCATCGAGATAAGCAAAAACTAGGCTCCGAATACAAGTATAACATATATAAAGCTAATAAAAATCTGTAGTATTGCAAGCGGTGCACCTACTTTTACAAACTCCTTAAAAGATATTTCGTAACCCTCCTTCTTCGCAATACCAAGCATTGTGATTCCGCAAGGACTCGCCAAGGGAGTAAAGTTCCCACCCAATACCACACCATATAGGAGTGCCCACCAAAGAGGCGTAATATTCAGTCCAGTTAAAGCAGACAAATCCTTCACAACCGGAATCAAGGTAAGAGTGATAGGAATGTTGTCAATAACAGCAGAAAGTAATCCCCCAATCCACATTAACATTAGCATCGCGATCAGGATATTCGAGCCAGCTATGTGTGAAAGGCCTTTTGCAACCTCTTCTAAGAGCCCACTTCTCTCAATAGACCCTATTAGAACAAAGAATCCTACAAAAAAGAATATAGTACCCCAGTCTAGGCCTCTAAACACCTCCTCTGGGTCGACTCCACTTAGAAACAGCAGCAGCACTCCTCCAAGCATGGCAACAAATTCAAGTGTGAGACGAAGCCTATCATAAGTTGTAAAAAGAATTATGGTTAAGGAAAGTATTATTAAACTTTTCCAGAATAGTTTTTTATCGGTGACAACGACCCATGGATCTATTTCTTCAAAAATTGCTATGTCAAATTCGAATTTCGCGGGGATTCTCTTTTTAAATATAAGTAAAAGAATGTTTATTGTAATAAGTACTAAGGCTATGCAGAAAGGCATGGAAAAAACCGTGAACTCAAAGAAGGACAGACCTGCTGCACTGCTAACTAAAATCGGTGGAATTCCACCAATTAGGGTCATTAGACTTCCAACATTCGATATAATTACTTCGGCGATAAGAAAGGGTACTGGATCTACTCCGAGCGGTATCAAGGTTAATACTGTCAGTGTTCCTATGATTAGCATAGCTGTTATGTTTCCTATTATCCCTGAGAGGAAAGCTGTAAGAAGGCAAAAGATAACGAAAAGTCTTCTAGGTTTATAACCGCTCATCCTAATAGCTTTTAAAGCTATAAACTGAAAAAGACCGCTCCTTCTTGAAACATCCACCAAAATCATAACTCCGATAATGATTCCAAGTGTTCTGAGGTCAATAAACCCACCCACCTCTGTTACGTCAAAAAGCCCCAGGAAACTGCCAACAATTACACTTATTGCAGCTCCAATTAAGGCTGCTATGCTTTTATGAACCACTTCCGTTATAATAAGTACGTATACCAGTATTAGAAGTAATACGTAGATAACCATTCCAATAAGCGAGGAACTGATCATTTATAAAATCACCTTCCCGGTTTTGGCGAAGTAGCTTACGTCTCAATGATGTTCAATCAATTCGTCCTATAGCATCCAAAATGATGTTATAAGAACAGTTTATATATTAACTTAATTCTAACAATTTAATACTGGGTTGTTTTGCCTAAATCTAACTTAGTAACATTACGATATATAAAATTGAACACTAAAATATAGCTATCCTATTTAATAAAACGATATTTTAGACTCCAATAATTTTAACGAGTTCTGTCGACAGTTGAAGACAAATAAAATAAATATTATTTACGTTTTTTCGTGGATTTTTGGAGGTCTCTTAATCTTATACTTTTACTTTGCCTTATCCATATCTCACCGATAACATCTTGAAGCATTTTTACGTATTCAGGCATATCCGTAACTAAAGCTATCACTTCTCCTTCTTCTGGTAATGGAGCAATAAGTAATTCTTTTCCATCCCTTATAATTCCATAGCAATCTCTTTGAGACCTTAGTCTAAATCTGATGGTCTTTAATTTCAATATCTCTCTAATCTTCTCGTTATCTTCAGGTATTTTCGCATCTGTAATTATGTAAATCCTTTTCGGAGATCCTAATTTTTTAATATCATCCTTGAACATTAAGGCATCGTCTAGGCTCGGAAACACAAGTGTTAAACTCTTCTCGGTGCGGTTTATTGCGTTCCTAATATATGTGAAGACTGCGTCCCTGCCCATTATATACCAAATTCTTTCGACTTCCAGCGGTTTAATCTTCTTTATTTCTTCCCAAATGTAAGTTAGGGCATCCCTAGTTTCTGTTGTTTTTTTAACTAATCCTTTGAGAAGTTCCTCAAGTTTCAATTTGATAAGGAGAGTCTTAAGTTCACCGGGTATTTCTGCTAAGTTCCTTTCTATTTTTTTATGCAAATCGGCGGTTTTTGAAACATATTCATTGATATGTGACGATAGTGATTTCACTACGCTGTCCGAAACATTATTAACAAAGTTATTTACCAACGCTGAAACACTTGAAGTCAATGTTGACCTACTCTTTTCCAGTTTTTCGAACAAACTATATCTATCTTGCTCCATTTCAACTAAAGTTTTCTCCATCTCGTTTTTGATGTTTGTGCACATTTCAGCTTGCTTATTTTTCTCTTTCTCTATAATTTTCTCCAGTGACGTCCTGAAGTCGCTAATATAGGTTCTAAATTTTTGTAACTGACTGTCAGAAATATTGGATATAGATGTTTTCAACGTGTTAATCGAATTGCTAATTGTTTTAGAGGACATATTTAATATTTCTGTAATCTTTTTCTTAGTTTCCATGAGTTTGCCATTTAATTTTTCATTACTGCTTTGTATCTGAGATAAAACATTTTTCTGGCCTGTTATCCAAGTTTCCTTGAATTCCGTAAGATGTTCTAACATTACACTTGAAATTTTCTCCTCAGCACCATCCACAGCTTTTGTTAACGTATCCATAAGATTACTAACGGTTTCCTGCGTTTCTCTAACAAGATTTATAGTGTGATTTTCAGTCTTCTGTAAAGTGACTTCTAACGTTCTTTTGGTGTTTTCAATTATTTCATTCGTAGTGTTTCTGATTTTCTCGATTTGGTTAGAAATCTCTTCTACTTTTTGCATATGAGAAGAAACAGTTTCCTCAACCGTTTGTTTGCCTTCTTCGACAAAACTCTGTATGGTTTCTGCCGATAACGTTTTTGCTACTTTTGATTCTGCTTCTAAAATGTAAGAATTAAGTTTTCCAGTAAGATCTTTTACCTCGTTTTCTCTGTTCTCTAATAGCTGTTGCAGTTTTTTCTGAAGACTAGACCTTACTCTTTCATTTTTAATTTTATATTCCTCTACAATCTGTGAAACAGTCCTTTTAACGGTTTCTTCTAGTTTTTTTGCTTCCTGCGTGGCAGAGTTCTGCCAACTGGTCAAAGCACCACTAACATCTTCTTTCACCACGCTAAATATTTGATTTAAATTACTTAAATTAGCTTCAAGATTCGTTGCTACGTTGTTTCCTGCATTTTCTAGACCCTTTGAAAACTCTTGGAAGCAGTTATATATGGCAGCTACAGTTGACTGTTCAACTTGAGAAGAAATGGTTCTAAGCAATTGTTCATATTCAGCTATTTTTTCTTCGGATGCAGTTTTTATGTTATTAATTGATTCAATGACTCTACTGGCTTCTGCGTCAATGGTCTCACTGAAATGTTTTTCCGTTGAGGTAAGCTTCTTCTCCAATGTTTCAATAATCATCCTTATATCATTAAGAGCTATCGAAACTGTTTCTTTCACAGTTTTCTTAGCAATATCTGTGTGTTCCTTAAGTTTTAGGAGGCTTGATGAAACCATGCTTTCTATTTCTTGTTTTAACACGTTTATTTCTTCTATAAATTTCTCCACACGAGTCTCTAGTTCCTTTTGATATTCTTCTTTCAACTTCGATATTTCGCCCTCAATAGTTTCCTTAATAGTTTTAATAGACTCTGCAGTATTGTTAAGTAGATCTTGCATAGTTAACTGATAATTTTCTAATGTTGAAGTAAGTTTAGACCAAATTTTTTCCTCTACAGTGCTTTGCGCTTCTTTAAGGGCTGCTATACCAGTATTAATGACATCAGCTGCGCTTTTCTCTAAGACTTTCAAAACTTCTTCATAATCGGCAAGATTTTCCAATAATAGCTGATTAGTTTCATCTCGAACGGTAGAAAACTCTTCTTTAACCCTCTCTAAATCTCTTTGCAAATAATTGCCAACGTTTACACCTGCATCTTTTAGCAATTCTGATATAGTGCTTCCTAGAGAAGACATTTTGCTAATAATTTCATTACTAGCTTTATCTAGAGACTCTATAACAATATTTTTTGAAGAAGATATCAGATCCTTATTCTTTTCTAAGAGATCATTTAAATAGCTTTCTTCTTCTTTCAGCCACGTATTCAAGTTGTTTTCGATACTATTCCTTATCTCAGAAACTGAATTGTTGAAAAACAGAGATATATCGGAGAGTGATTTGCTTAGCAAATCACTTAAATCTGATATCTTTTCTTTCTGAAGATTAATGCTTTCACCTAAAATTTCCATAGCTTTGCTTTGAATATTTGAGGTAGAAGTTTCAATTAACGTTAAACCGTTTTTATAAGATACAGCAATGTTCTCAGAGATTTCTCCACTAGTTTTTTCTAGCTCGCTGGTTATCTCTGTAATTGTATTTAAAAATTCGCTTGAAATATTGTCTATGTTTGATTCAATACCGCCCATTATGTTGTCTATGTTGTCTAACGACTCGGTTTTCCAATTAGCAAAGCTTTTTTCAAAAAGTTTTTCTTCTTGTGAAAGCAATGTAGATGCTTGATCCTTCCATTCATAAAAAGTTGAGCTCAAAGCCTTGGATCTTTCATTAATCAAGGTTCTAATTTTCTCTTTAATTGTGTTAAGTAGTTCTTCTTCCTCGTTGCGAAGATTTTCAAAAAACTTGGAATTACTGGTATTGAGTTCTCTAAGGTTTTTCTCTAACTCTCCTAGACTTTTATTGCTTAGGCTTTCAATGTCTCTCCTGATAACTGATACTTTGCTTTTTAATGTCTCAATATTTTCCTCTAAAGATTTAAATATTTCATCGCCTATTTTTCCAACTGTTTTGTCAGTTTTTGCGAGGTATCTTCTGAATTCTCCTTTACTCACAGCAATTTTTTTCTCAATTGCAGTTTCGAGTTCACTTAAATACTCGGTAAATGCTTTATAAGGCGGTGTGGTAATGTATCTCTCTACAATTCCGGGTAACTGTACAATAAGTCCTTTTTCCCTTAAATTTCCTAAGATGGCATAAACTTCTTCGTAAGGCATCTCTGCATGTAATGCTATTTCCCCTGTGGTTATAGGGCCGTTCTTCAGAATTATCCTGTATACTTCCACTTCTTTTTCATTTAAAGATAAATATCGAGCAATAAAGGTCTTAAACTCCACCTTTTTCACTACCTACCCCCACCTATTTTTATTTGCTAAGTTTTAGTTAAATGTTTGGATATGTCGTTTCTAAACTCCTTTAGAACTTTAAAAAAATCTGCAATGTCTTTTGGGGTTAACGGTCTTAGTTTTTCGAAATCGTACATTTCTAGGTCAAGAATTATGTGTACTCTATTTGGAGAAACATGCAAATGTATATGGTTAAAGAATGGCTCTATTTTATCTCTATACTTTTCAAAGACATTGTTTATTAAGTTACTTGACGATTCAAAATCTCCCTCAATTTTCACTGGAAAGTGAACATCAAGATTTAAGATTCCACCGATCTCTCTTTCTAATTCTACATTCATATCTGCTTCTGAACTAAAAAGTTCTATAAATGCTTCAAGTTCATTTATCGAAGTTATTGGAGTATTATATGGATTAAAATGAACAAGTTTTCTGCTTATATCAACGTAAAAATTTAAATCATCAATAACGAAATAAATCCTATTATTTTTGTTTAAAGCTGAAATCTTTCTATTTTTTACTATAGTTTCCTTACCTAGTATTTTAATAAGGTCTTTAATGTTGCGTGACATGATAAGATCGAATATCTTCTTGTGATTTTTAAAAACAGTTTTTAAAAAATCTTCTAAGGGTACACTAGCATCTCTTAATGTTTTAGTTCCTTTAAAGGTCATTTGAATTTCTTTTAAAAATTGAAAGTAGCAAAACTCAGGTAAATCTCCCTTTTTAACACCCATTTCAATCAACATAGACAGAAAAGATCTATTACGGCCACATTTCGGCATCAAAATACAGTGCATCCTATTTGCTTGGCACTCCCTGCATACTTTTTCCATAATCTCTAAAAATTCTCTAGAAATAAGATCTAAATCTTCACGGCTTAACCCTTTTTCTAAAAGCTCCACAAGTTTGTCCTTATACCTCTGGTACACGTTGATCCACTCGCATTGCCTTGTTATCATTAATTGCAACTGGCAAATTTATTAAATTTTAACATCGAAATATTCAAACTTACGATAAATATAAAAGCTTTCTTTGATAGAGGCAAGATGTGTAAGGGCATACGTGTATTCTTGTTATTTGAAATTTGACAAGGTGTATAAGCCTTGATAACAGATCCATTAGAAATTGAACGTATAGCAAAAGGTATCGACATTTCCCTTGAACAGCTGGCTGCTATGATAGACCACACAAAACTAAAACCATACGAGGTACGAGACTCAATAAGAAAGCTTTGTGAAGAAGCAAGGAAGTATAGTTTTGCCGCAGTATATGTACATCCAATATGGGTCCCATTTGCAAAACAACAGCTAAAAGATACTAATGTGAAAGTAGGCACAGTTATTGGTTTTCCATTAGGATCAACATTGCCAAAAATAAAAGAATTTGAAGCAAAAACAGTATTGGAGGAGGGGGCAGATGAACTGGACATGGTTATAAACATTGGGGCTCTTAGAGAGGGGAACTATCAATTGGTGGAAGAAGATATCAAGGGAATCGTAGAAGCTGCAAAGGAACATGGTGCAATGGTTAAAGTGATCTTAGAAGCGGGCTATTTAACGGATGAACAGGTGATTAAAGCATGTAAGATAGCTAAGAAAGCTGGCGCCGACTTTGTTAAAACTGCCACTGGCTTCGGCCCCATGGGAGCAACAATTCATCACGTAAAAATTATGAGAGAAACTGTAGGCGACGAAATGGGTGTAAAAGCGTCGGGAGGAATAAGAAACTTTAAAGATGCTTTAAGAATGATTGCTGCTGGAGCAAACCGCATAGGAACTAGTACAGGAGTAGATATCATTGAAAGCTATAGAGAAGCTAAGCAACACGGCATAAAATTTGAAATTGAAAAAATACCTTGTAAACTATGCCCAGTAACAAAAATATCATCAAAAGCTGTGCCGAAAGAGGTCTACACTTATTATAAGAGTAAATGCTTGGGGTGCAAATATCAAGATATTTACAACAAATTCTATCACGGTAAATAGAAATTAAATAACCAGACCGAATAATGTAAGGCTTTCATATCTCTGTTCTCGATATTTGATAGATTTTTATATTAAGCCTAGGGACTAGAGCTAATATTACAGCATGTTCGGTTAATTTAGTTCTATCCATAATGTTTTTAGTTAAAAATCCTATTAGTCCTTTCTTTCTTTTGCTTTCCTCTACGCCAAATATTTTGTCAGTAGCTTCCCCGACTTCCTCACCAAAGTTGAAAACTCTCTCAATTACGCTACCTGGAGCTTCAAATATTCCTCCCGCGCCCAGCGTAATTCCTCCATCTCTATCAACTATTGCACACCATTGACGAAGACCATACTTTCCATTAAGCATAGGAATTTTTACTAGCCCTGACTCTATACCAACGCCAAAATCGCAGTCAGAATTTTTTAGAACCAACTTAGCGCGGTTAATTGCACCCCTTACAATTTCGTGGTCCCCAAAAGGCTGTCTAGAAACTCCGCTTTCCACAGGTATCATTAAGACTTGGACATCTGGATAAAAAATAGAAAATACGTTTTTAACAGCCTTGAGTTTCACCGGATTACCTGTACCGACCCCTACCTTCATAAAATCACCTACGGCAACCTATAAATGAAGCATCATGAGCAAATTAATGCTTGTAATCCGTTAAATTAATTCATTATTGGCTAGTTTTTCTTTTGATTTCATGAAGTTTCTATACGGATAGTGTTTGAATTTTTTGTTCGTTTTCTCTCTGCATTAATTTTGGCATAGCAGCATTTTTCACTTCTAAACACAGGTTTTCCGTGAGGACATACTTCTGGATGATTTAAAAAGCTGCAAATTTTATCTGCAAGCTTTTCTGATAAAAGGAAGTCAAATGAAGATGCCTCATTACATGCTTCGTCCATATCGTAACCAAACATTTTAATTAAAAAAATTTCCAGCAGACGATGTTTCCTTAAAACCGTTTTTGCTATACTTCTACCTTTTTCGGTGAGTTTTACACCTCTGTAAGGAACATATTCAACGTACTCCTTTTCAGATAGTTTTCTTAACATCTCCGTGACCGTTGAAGGATGAAGAGAAAATTTTCTAGCAATCTCCAACGTTTTAACTATCCTTTTCCCCTCTGTTTCAAAATCCAATAAAACTTTAAGATAATCGTAGACTCTTTTCCCCTTCACCCTATCCATTACGTTCACCTTCAGTGAAATTTTGACAGTTTTATTTACGAGAGACTATTAAAGCAATGAAATATGAAGCTGTAACGATTAAACCAGCAATAGCGCTTGGCGCAACATTAACACATAGCGCAGCAATAAATAAGCCAATAATACCGCCGAAAAGAGCTATAATAAACGACCATATCATAACTGAGGTTGTACTCTTGGAAAACTGGTTTGCTGCAGCTGCAGGAGCAACAATCATAGCATAAACCAGTATGGCACCTACACCCTTTAAAACAACAACCACGGATAATGCAATCAATAAAAGCATGACGTAGTGATAGAGTTCTGCATGAACACCATATGCAGTTGCTCCTTCCATGTCAAATGAAACAAAGACAAATTCCTTATAGAATAGTAAGGTCGTAAAAATGACAATTAACGTTGTAACTGCGAGAAGAAGTAAATCTTTTTCAGTTAACAATAAGATGTCTCCTATAATAAGTCCCCAAGCTCTTACAGCGTACTCCTTGATCATTGAAATAAGTAGTATTGCAATGCTCATCGTTAATGCGAAGGAAACGCCAATTGCGACTTCCATTTTTTCACTTTCGCCTTTACGGCCCACGTAACCAGCTACTAAAGCTGTGATTATCGCGAAAATAGCTGCGCCAAGTACTTCAGGGAAACCTGGAATAATACCATACATGTCTAAAAGGATAGCTAGCGCTGCTCCAGCTAAAGCTGCGTGAGCAACACCAGCTACTAAAAAGGTTAATCCTCTATAGACGGTGAAGCTTCCAGCGGTTGAAGCTACAAAAGCAATTAACACTACAGCTATGATCGCTCTTATCATGAAAGGCGATAATAAAATATCTAATATGTTAGGCATGGGTATCACCTGAAAGAACGTAACATATTCCTTCGTGAGCTATAATTTTAACAGCAGCGCCGTAAGCTTTCAACAGAACTTCATCTTTTATCACATCATTCGGTTTACCGTAGGCTATAAGCTTTTTGTTAAGAATCATTATTTTATCTGAACATTCAATAACCGGATTAACATCGTGAGTCACTAAAACGACTGTTATGTTTTCCCGCATGCGAAGGTTAAAAAGTATGTTCAAAATCTCCCTTTGCGTAGGTATATCTACTGCCGAGAAGGGTTCATCGAGTAGTAGCATTTTAGGTTCGACGGCCAAAGCTCTGGCAATTAAAACTCTTTGTTGCTGACCACCGGAAAGGTTAGAAAATTTTTTATCCCAAAAATCCATCATGTCCACTAATTCTAAAGCTTCTTTAACCTTTTTCATGTCATGTTTAGATGGGACGGTAAGTGGGCCGTAACGTGCAAGTCTTCCCATAAGAACAATATCTGAAACCCTAATCGGAACGTTTGTTGAAATTCTTTCCCTCTGTGGTACATAACCTATCATATGTCTAGCTTTAGTAGCATTCTCCAATACATTTATTCCAAAAACTTTTATACTGCCCTTTTCGGGTTTAATAAGTCCAAGAATGCTTTTCAGTAAAGTTGTTTTCCCCGAACCATTTGGACCTATAATTGTAAGAAAAGACGGGTGTTCAAGCTTAAAACTAATGTCCTCTAGTGCTATTTCCTCACCGTATTTTACCGTTAAGTTTTCAACTTCTATAGCGTAACTATTTTCCACATAGATCACCTCGCAAAACACAAGTAAAACTAAAACCTTTTATTTCCATTTCCACTTTTCTTCTAGCTTTATAAATCACAAAAGCTTCAATAATCGCAATAACAACTGAAACTATTACAACAAAATACAACCAAGGCAAGATACTACTAGTAAGACTACTTCTATACTCATCCATAGAATCTATTGTACCTTTCATCACTCCAGCATTATACATCATTAATTCAAAATAATTCATATCTTTAACACCAAAAACTCTAACATAAACGACAGGTATGCCAGTGTCCCTTGAAACTTGTTCTGAAATTTCACCGGCTTTAGCACCTCTAAAAACTTCTGGGCAAATAAGCATAGAAATTTCGCCAGCCTTAATCGCAGCCTCTAACTCGGCGAGCTCAGTGGCATTCATAAACCTACCAGGACCCTTTAAGAGAACTGAAGCAATTTTCATTTTAAAAGCGTCAACTACATAAGCAGCACCGGGAACGGCGATAGCAACGCTCAAACCTTTCAAATTGTATTGCTCTGAAATGTCCTCTAGGAAATCGATTAGATTAGCAGTTTTTTCTTCAAAAAGTTGGAGATTGTAATCATAAATATCCTTACCGTCGGGATCTAATTCTACAAGTTTATCATGCACAGCTTTTGCGATAGCCAAAGCGTTTTCAGGTTTCATCCAGTAGCCATGGAAATTTCTTCTAAACCCTGGAATATCAAGCAAAGTTGCATTATAACGTGCGTAGTCAACTAAATCGAGATAAGGCTTGTCGGGAGCATTTTCTAAAATGTTTTCTTCTAATGAAAAATTTCTAACGCTAGCAAAGACAAGTAAGTCAGCTTTCAAAGCTTTTTGTATATCTTCGACAGTTAAAGCGTAATTATGAGGATCAACACCTTCAGGCAAAATGGAATAAACATTAACCCTACTACCTCCGATGTCCTTTACTATTTCACCTATAATACTCATTGACGTTACTACGTTTAGATCACTATTATATGCTTGAACAAAGTTAGACGGATGAATTAATTGAGGAGTAACGATTAACATCGCTGTTAAAATGACGCTTAGCTTCAAAGAGTTTTCCCACCAAAATTTTGGTACTACCAAAATTTTAAGAAAATTATCCTTTTATAAATATAACTACCTAAAACGGTTGCAGAAACTCATATTTTTAGAAATTTCAGTAAATGTTTCAATGATGTTTTGGATTCTTATCTTAAGTGTGGGTTCTATTTTATCGCTCATGATACATTTAAAGGGAATTAGGTTGGCTTCATCTTCACAAACTTTATTTACTCCATTTAAGTATAGGTTTTAAATGTGAGGGTGAGGAGCATTATGTCGCTTAAAAAAGTTGAGAAACATGAAATGCAAGGAAGAAAACTTGAGGAAGAAGGCAAGTTTAAGAAAGCAATAGAGAAGTATCAAAAAGCCATAGAAATTATTGATAAAAACGTAGCTCTTTACCCTGAGGAAAGAATAAGAAAAGCAATACTATACGCTAGAATGGGTTACTGCTACAAAAACTTAAATCTCATATCAAACATGATTTCAGCTTTTCAGACAGCTGCAAAAGAAGCTGAAAAATGCGCAATAGATAACCCAACCCTACTCGAGAGAGCAATAACTTATCACGTCCTCGCTAATTCGCCAAAGGACACTATAAACTAGCTATTGGAAAGAGTTCTTGAAATGTATAGAAACGAGGACGATATCGAAAAGACGGTCGATATTCTGCTGAGACTTAAAAGAATTCCAGATGCTGTTTCATTACTAATAGATGCAGAAAAACTGTGTGAAGAGTCTGGAGATTATAAAGGGGCAGCTAAATATCTGGATATGATTGCCAGATGCTACATTTTCATGGAAGATTATATTAGTGCGGCGGAAGCATATGAAAAGACATATGAACTTATTAAAAGAGCGGGCGAAAAGAACTATGAAACGTTGGAACGAATATGCAAAACTGCCAGCAAATGTTATCTCTACGCTGGCATGGAAGAAAAAGCTAAATTCATTCTTCTTAACTCTGTGATGCTTTACAAAGAAGAGATGGAAGATCGATTAGCGAAAAACAGAATAGTTTCTGCTGCAAAGGCCCTCATGAATGTAGCCAAAACTTACATGAAATTAAATGAAGAAGAAAAATTTGATGAGACCTGGCAAAAGGCTATAAATCTTCATATTCAAGCATTAAATGAAGAGAATGATCTATACAAAAAGGCTTTTCTATCATTCACAATAGCAAAGCATTATGAAAACAGGGGAAAGACAGATGAATCGCTTAACTACTATGGAATGGGATTCGAATACTATTTTAAAGCAATCAAAAAAATAAAAATCGAAGAAATAGAGATGAAAGAGTTAAAGGCGATTATCGAACACTTAGATAAATTGGAAGAGAAGAAAAAGAAAAAATACCGAAAGAAAATTGAATCTCTTCTTTCTCAAAAATGGAAAAAATGCAAAAAACTAAAATTATCGACAGCAAACTTGCTTCCGACATTTGTATATTAGCAGACTGCTTAGAGCTACTAGGAAAACAAAAAGATGCAAGGAACCTTTACATTTTTGGAGCTAGAATCTACGAAAGACTAATATTCGACTACGATGTAAGCCACCTTTGTGATGATGCAAATTTAATGGCAATCGATGCTTTATTAGCTCAACATATAATACGAGCTACCATAAGCTATCTCTCAAGCAAATATTACACTGGAGAGCTACTCGGCAAATTAGGAAAACTCTTATCTCTCTCTCTCAGAAAATCTCCCTCTTCACGTGAGAGACATAAAATTCTTAGATCTATTAAGACGCATAATTATAGCCATTAGACTAGGAGACAAAGAGCAGATCAAAAACGTAAAGGCGTTCTTGGATGGTCCTCTCGAAACCCTGTTGGAAACGTCAAAAACAGAAATAAGCAGGCTAAATGTGTTGCTTGATTTTTTAACTACAACCATCAGTTGATATGCTTGTTAAGTTGAATTAGTATAAACATTTCTTTTATTTGGATGGCTCAGAAAGTTAAATTACAAAATTAAGACGGTGTTGGCTAAAACTATCGTAAGCATCAATAATGAATAGCAATTTGCATTTTATGAATCAGATTTTTTCTGTAGTATTGTTCTCAGTCTTTTCAGTGCTTTAATACGTTCTTTCTCCCCTATTTTGGCCATTTTCAAAGCTTCCTCTAGAATTTGAGCGCTTTTCTCCATTCTCTTTAAATTTACTGGATATGGAACTCCATCTTTCCCGCCATGAGCAAAAGAAAACTTAACAGGATCTTTCCAACTTGGAGGAGCGCCCCAAATAATTTCAGAAATCAAAGCTAAAGCTCTAATCGCGCCTGGGCCCAAACCCTTAATCAAAAGAAGTTCTTCGTAATTGCGAGGTTGTAATTCGTAAGCTTTCTTAACGGCTTTCCAATCTATTCTTCTAGGCATAACAAGAACAGGAACATCCAGCGATCTACGTGTTTTTTCTATGTCAAAAAGCGTTTTTTGCTTAGGGTCTCTAACAACACTGAGAAACAGTTTTTGAAGCTTTTTAGGGTTATCTTTGACCAGATCTAAAGAAATTTTCCTACATTCCTCGCTTTTCTTAGCAGTCATATCTAAAACTTTACTTCGCATAACATCACTAACTATAGCGGTATGAGGCTCATTAACAAAACTATTAAGACCTAGTGAAAGCCAATGATACCTCCTAGCCATCTTACTCAAAGGACACATACCTTGCTGAATAACAGCCCATTTTCCATCCTCACTTATAACCATAGCATGATGATAAAGTTGAAAACCATCCTGCAAAGCCGCATTATCAACCTTAGCAACCAATCTACTAACCCTTTGCAATTCCCTTATCTTATCATCACTGAAGCCAAATACTTCGCCAATCTTTACAATTTCTCGTGGAGTTTTCAATGAAGTTTTGCCTTTTCCTCCACAGACTGCGACACCATATTCTTCTTTGTTAAGTGCTTCTTTAAGAGCTGCCGTGACAGTTGTGGTTATTCCAGAGCTGTGATAATCGTAGCCAAGAACACAACCGAGAGACTGGAAAAAGAATGGGTCTGATAATCTTATAAGGAGTTCATTTACGCCGAACTCAGAAATTATGATTTCACATATAATTCTTGATAATTTAACCATCCTCTTAAATAGCCATGGCGGACAAGTCCCGTGATGTAATGGTAATTCAGCGATTCCAACTTTTTTCAATCTTCATCACCAAACTTTGGAGTTTTCTTGATTTGTCGATATGTGAGGAACCAATAGTTTTAGAAAAGTTTACTAGTTCGGAAAGTTTCCTTATTCTTAACGAATACCATTTGCCTAGTAATGTCTTATGAAAAACAATTGAAAAGCACTTTATGCCTAGTTCTTTAAGTATTTCAGATACCTCCATTAGAAAAGCTTTTTTAGATTGAGAAATCACAATAACGTGATTATTGTGCTCATAATCGTCATTTACGTATCCTTCAGAATCAAAGATTCCCCTTAGAAACCATTTTTTATTATCTTCATCTAAAATGTTCACTATTTCAGGAATTTCGCCAACTTTAATCTTAAGAACGTTTATTAAAAATCTTAGAACTGGCTTAGAACTAAATTGTACCGCATATCCATTTTTATATCTTCTATAAATGTTAACGTTTAAATTGAACAGTTCCTTAATTAATGGTTTTATAACTTTTTCTAATTGTTTAGTGGATTTTTCACTGATTTTTATAAGATACTGTCCTCCAGTTGAACGAAAATGGCCATCACCGCATAGCCAACCCATCAAATAGGATAATTTAGGTGTTATTTCCTTTGGCAATTTTACTATCTGATCCCTGTTTCGACTACAAAACTCTAGTTCACTATTGAAGATTTGGTTCCATTTGTCCTTCACTTCTTTTTCCGATTTTTTGCAGTAGTTTTTCCAAACTAAAATCAATTTATAGAGCTTCTGAATTGGTATAGATTTTCTACCATTCTTATAAGCATAAAATACACTATAACTTATATCCAGCAATTTAGGGATCGTTTCTCTTACTCTGAACGTTCTTCCAACATTCTCTATTATCTCATTCCAGATATCTTCAATGAAGGGCTTTGCATTTCTTATGTAAATAGAAGTTCCTTTTCCATCTTTAGTATCCACTAGATCCAATAAATAATTGTAGAGTTTTATTTTTGGATTGTCTGGGATCTGCATATTTATTCACTTTATCATCTTAATATAATCTCACGTGTCTTGTTAATTTTTCGATTTAAAACTAGAGGGATAGCTGTGAGGAAAGAAATATATTTGTTAGTCTTCTTCGCCAAGTAGATTGTAAAGAGCTACAGCAATTGATCCCAAAATACTAGCTATAACTGAGTATATTTTTCCAATCTTTAGGACGACCATAGTGAGATATATTATTACAGCGGCTGCAAGAGCAACGATGCTCACCAAAAAGTAAAATTCCATGTTCTTTTCCATTTTGCAACCCTCCGAGAAGAAATTACCCACTCTTCATCATAGGTTGTTAATAATTTAACAGTTTTGTGCAAATTATCAACTAATATAACTTGGGAACTTAGGTGTTTTAATATTTTACACTTGCATCGGTTAGCTTTCGGCGGTCTTTTTTGGTTCTTCAACGAATAAAATGAACATTGCAAGAGTCACAAACCCTATAAATGCGCTTATCCAAAAAGATATGGAAACTCCAGGCAACACTAGTCCGAAGAGATGAATATTCCATCTAAAAGATATTTCATAGATTTTTGATCCAAGTAACGGACCTATGACTGCGCCAAAATTGAAAAATGACTGCATAACACCGAAGACTTTTCCTCTAATCTGCTTCGGTGCTAAATCTGCTTGTAAAGCCCTCATAGCAGGAGAAGAAGCATTAAATGCAGCACTTCTAATGGAACTAATAATTATAAGGTCGCTAACTTTCTTAGAGAAGGGCAGTAGCAAAGTGGATGTTCTAGAAATTAGTTGACCAGTAATTACAACAGGTTTTCTACCCTTTTTATCTGAAATAAATCCGGCGGGATAATTAACAAGAAAACCGACAAAACCTGAAATTGTACTAATAATTCCTTGAGCAGCAGGATCAGTAGTAACATATTGCATAATGAAAAGAGTCATTATTGGAAAAACAAGCCCCATTGCGATACCATTAGCAAATCCCATGAAATAAATAGTATGCAAAGATCTCTTAATCTCCCTAGGAATCTTAAGAACTTCATCTGCATATTTCGATTCTGCTCTCTCAATCTTGGATCTTCTTGTTGTTATTATTTCCTGTGTAGCAAAAGCTGCAATTGACGTAATCCCGGCCAGTGCCGTTAAAAGATAAAAAGGAAATACAAAACATTCAGGAACACCTAAATTAAAAACATAGACACCCAATTTATATAGATAAGCCCCTATGGAGGGGCCAATAATAAAACCTAAATTTGAGAGGGTCATGTACCATCCCATGTATTTTCCTCGCTCCTCAAGTCTCACAGTATCTACTAGGAGGGCTTCTGCAACAGGCCAAACCATAGCGGAAGCAACACCTTGGACAGCTCTAGTTAAAACGAGGTGCACCCAATTTTGCGCGAGAGTATAAATATATGAGAGAAAGGTGTAAAGTATTAATCCAGCAATTATAAGGGGTTTTCTACCAATTTTATCGCTTAGTTTCCCAAAATATGTGGCTAAAAAAGCTCTTGTAAGCATGAAAGAAGAGGTCATTAGGCCGAACTGAAAAGCATACATTTCAGCGCCCTTAATACTCTCCAACTTTTCTGGAATCTCAGTTATGACGCCTTCCAAACTAAGGAGTAGAAATGGCATTATAGGCATTATTGCCCCAAAACCCAAATTAACAACAAAAGCTATCAAACTAAGGATGATAATATTCCTTTTCATGTAACCACCTAAGCGGAATATTGGAGAATTAAATAACTTTCATGAATTTATAAACTTAATCAAAGGCGGAAGTTCTTTTAACGCAAAACGTACACGCAGATAATTGGAGTTCTGTTGTATGTTTTTTTAACTACGAAGTCGGCAAAATGTATAGTGGCATGAACAAAAAATAAAACATTAAGTTGCGAAAATCAAGTTTTTCTGCATGTTTTTAATGCGAATAACATTTTGAGACAGTAAAATATTATGTAATGTAAATAAGGTCGACAGCAACTTTTATATATAAATACCCATACAAGTTGTGGTGCATATTATAAAAAATGGTGATATGTGGAGAGCTGTCAAGAATGAGAAAATACATATCCACGCTATTTATTATGTTATTTCTGATATCAATGATTGGCGCAGCATATACTGCAACGATCACCACACAAACATCAGTAAATCTGAAACCTGAAGAAGAGGAACGACAGCAAGTTGACAACATGACACTAATCGTATACCCTGACCAAACAATCGAGCTTCAGATGTTTCACGAGGAAACACCAGCACCAGATAACGCGACAGTAGACATGCTTTTCGAACTACTTAAGAAAAACGAAACATACAGTGGATCAGCGGAAGCAACGATAACCCCACCTGAAGAAGAACTTGGACCATTCGTCAACATAAGTAGCCCATTCGCTAACATAAGTAGCCTAAACATAAGTAGCCTAAGCATAAACGGAACATACGTGGATAATAAACTCGTAAGTGAAGGAGCAGTACATTTCCTCGGAGGCATACCCATCGCAGCATACTTCTGGCTTAATGTAAGCGAAACTGAAAAAGCATTCAGAGTTAGACTAGAAGATACATTTTTACCCTTAATTATGAATGAAACAACTGGTGCTCCACAACAATTCCCATATGAAAAGTTTGTAATGCCGCCAAACGTATTTTTAGAACTCATAGGAAACTTAACAGACATGTTAAATACCATGGTTGAAAACTGCACAGTTAATATTGTGGAAAGTTCCACCACAGACGGTAAGGTTTTTGTCTGCGTTAATGTAACAACTGAGGCAGACTTTATTCTAGGTGAATTTAGTGGGCTTACGAACGTAACTGCTTTCTTTAATGCCAGCAATGTCATGCAAAACATAACAATAAATGGACTATGGGAAGGCCAAGGTAATGCAAAACTTCAGTTCGAAGTTTTCGCTAAATTCGATAATGGAGCACCCTCAGAAGCTACGTTAAGTATTTTGCTTACCGACTCTGCAGATAGATGGACCTTTACAGCTGACGGAGAGTTTACCTTTACTAACGCCAAATTCTTCGCACTCACATTCCTAGATTTGTCGCTAATCCTTGAAGGCAATGCAACGGAAGCATTCACCGACTTAAGCGAATTGTTAATAAAATTTGTTCCTCCAGAAGAGGAACCACCATTTGAAGACATTATTGAATTCGAGAGTGAGCTGTTTGAAGCAGTGAGTGCAATAGAGATCAGAGAATTCTCTTTCCAAATCAGTTATGCTAATGGACAATTTAGTGCAGAATGTGACTTTGAAATCGGTGGAAACGTGGATGATGCGCTTGCTGAAGCAAAGAGCGCGTGGCTTGACTTTGTTGCTGAAATGGATCCAAATGTTACTGAAGAAGTGTGGTATCAATTCTTAGATAAGGCGGACATTAAACCTGAGCACGTAAAGCTTGAAATGCATCAATCAACATCAACTGGTCTTACCGGGGAAATCATTATAAAGAGAATAAAAACTGAAGCAGTAGGTAATGCGACATTCTTCAGATTTCCATTACTCTTCGAAGCTCTAAATGATACAGAATATGCAGGAACGGCGACACTTAAAATAGTCGGTGGAGAAAATGAAACGCATCAAGTGTACCTACATATACCAGAAGACATACTAGAACCCATGGAGCAAACAGATCGATACGCAATATGGAATGTGACAAGAAAAGACTTCGTTATGGCTGAACTCGGAGAAATATTATTCGAATCTCGGCAAGTAGTCTTTCCAATCGTAGTTGCAGGTCAGGAAACTGAAATCGAGGTAGTAGCAAATGTTTCAGGGGTCACAGTGACCAATGTAAGTTATGAAACAGGTTATACTATGCTGGGAGCAACCAAAGGATTAAAATTCGTGGTTAGTGGACCCTCTGGAACAATAGCTACCGTAAACATAACAATTCCAAAGGATGTTGTGCCATCAGGTGCTCAACTCACGGTTTACATTAATGGAGAACCAGCTTCCGATGCAAAAATATTTGAAACAGAAACGGAATACATAATAATGGTTACGGTGCATTTCAGCGAGGTTATAATTTACGTAGATTTTACAACACCAGTAGAGAGATATCTCTTCGCAATAATCGGTGGAGTCGTTGTTCTACTGCTCATAATAGTTGCTGCATCAATATTACTCAGAAAGAAAAAATAAAATTTTATTTTTTCTTTTATTTTTGAATATTGACATGAACTATTTAGATAAAGTTAAGCTATATCATTATAGTGGAGTTGAATTGTAAGATGCATATTTTTACGATGTGCATCAAAAATGTTTTTAGAAAAAAGGTTAGAGCATTTCTTTGCATAACAGGCTTTTCTCTTTGCATAATGCTCATTATCTCAATTAGTTCAACAGTAAACTTCGCTATGTATTTCATTGAGAGTTCAAATCTTTTTTATAAAGGGGAGATTGTCGTTGTTTCGAAAAACAGCTATTTTATTCAAATAGCCCCTATAGGAAGTGCACTACTAGAGAAAGTCGGTGAACAAATAGAAGAGATCGAAGGGGTAAAGACGGTCGTACCTGCAATATTTGTTTACAGTATATCTCCTGAAAAAAGATTCTTACCTACAAACATAACGGTTGGAATTCCCTGCGGTAAATGGAGTGTTCTAACTGGCCCATTGGAACCTGGTAAAGGTGGAAGATGGCCAAAAAACAATTCCAAGGAAGTTGTGATCGGAAGATACTTAGCCGACTGGAACAACTTGACCGTAGGTTCAAAAATAGTTATACGTGGAGTAAATTTCACTGTTGTTGGTATATTAAGTCCTAGTCTTTCTTCTGTTCTAAGTTACATGATTATTATGCCTCTAAAAGTTGCTCAAGAAGTATATGGCTACCATGGAATTGTTCATATGTTTATTGTGGAACCTACAGAGGGGGTATCGGAGGAAGAGTTGGCAGAAAGAATCGAAAAGGAAATCCCAAATGTTGACGTTTTAACAACGGAAGAGAGAAATCAGCTTATAGAACCTTTATTAAACGATTTTAGAAGATGGAGCACTGCCATAGAAATACTTTCCTTTATTATAGGAAGCTTTTTCATCATTGTACTCTCACTCATCAACATTTACGAAAGAAGACGAGAAATAGCAATAATAGATAGCATCGGAGCAACAAAACACCAACTAATACTCACAATAATTCTCGAAGTAGTTTTTCTCTGCTTAATCGGAGGAGCAATAGGCACAGTACTAGGTCTTCTATCAAGCTTCATAATGCTACGATGGCTTGGTAAAATAACGCCAAATATTCTACTTGAACATATCTGGGTAGTTATAAACTTACCCACATTAGTTAATGTCTTCGCTATTCTACTAATAATGGGAATTTTACTTGGATTAATCCTTGCTGTCGGAATGCTAAGAAAAGGAGCAATTAATATTCTAAGGGATGAAATATGATAATAGAAGCCATAAAAATAAAAAAATACTATGAATCTAATCAATCCACCATAAAAGTGCTAAAAGAAGTTAATTTACGAGTTGAGGAAGGAGAACTCGTAGCAATAGTCGGCCCATCTGGCTCTGGTAAAACAACTTTACTTAACATATTAGGCTTATTAGATAATCCAACTTCAGGAGAACTCTACTTAAACGGAAAAAACGCAGCAAGCCTTAGCGACAAAGAAAAACGTAAAATAAGGCTCCACAAAATAGGCTTCATTTTCCAAAACTTCAACCTAATATCTAGTTTAACAGCCCTTGAAAACGTTGAACTACCCATGGCGCTAGCAGGCGTATCTTCAAAGGAGCAGAGAAAAAGAGCAATAGAGCTACTTAAAGCAGTTAAACTTGACGATAAAATCAACAGTAAGATACATGAGTTAAGCATGGGAGAAGCCCAAAGAGTTGCTATTGCTAGAGCATTTGCAAACAATCCTTCAATTATACTGGCAGATGAACCCACTGCGCAACTAGACTATGAAAATAAAATGAATATTATAGAATTACTTCAAAAACTACGTAAGGAAAGAAATACGACAATCATAGTTGCAACACACGACTTAAGTATTACAAGAAACTTCGATAAAATATATGAATTAAGAAATGGAAAACTGCTAATCCAAACATAATTTTTAACATGGAGTTAGTTTCTGTTTTATAAGATGGCAGTGACTAAGCATTGCAGAAAACTACGTCAAAGTTACTAACAAAACAACAGTGAATTAAAAGGACAAATCTATTAACTAAACTGCTATTTAAGCATTTTATTTGTTAAATGCGTAATTTATAATGTCTTTTTTCTTTTTATGAAGATCTGATAAACTATAAAGGTGATAATCAAGGCTGGTAAAATCAGTATGCAGACCTCACTTAACATAAGTGCGAATAACGGTAAAACTTGCATTTTCTCGATGCCTGCCTCTTCTAATGTTCTAGCTACAGGAAGTTCATAACCATGATATTCTGATTCCTTAGCGGGAGCTATTAAAGTGCTATACAACGTTAAAGGTATAAAAGCTACTAATACGCCTAATGTTATTCCCATAGCCATGTAGACAAAGATTTTTTTCACGCTATGCACCTCAAATTTACATGGACACTTAACGTTGGAGTAATTTAATTCTATTTTTTAGTACGTGTGTTCTAATTTTTAGACACATGATTAAAATGGTTTTTGACGCCAACATCTATAGGTTTCAAGCCAACAAGTAAGGGAGGCTAAGGAACCAAACAATATAGCAGCAATATTATGCGTAGAGAGAGTTAAAGGATAAACCAAAAGATATGTTATGAGACTTGTTGTAAAGAAAATCGCATAGAAAAGATATCGAGGAAATACATATCCGCCTATAAAAACAAAATATTTTAAGACACCGACATGAACATTTTCCTCCAAAACATATCCTTCACTACTTTTCTTAGCTAATCCTAACTCCACAAGTTTGTCTAAATGATAAGCGGCAACGCTTGGAGAGGAAAATCCAAGTTTTCTCTGCACCTCCCTAATACCAACAGCTCTACCAGCTAAAAGCATATAATAATAAACTCTAAGAGTTTTCCCCTTTAACCTCTCCTCAATCTCGCTTCCTCTCATTCCACATACCACATTTACAACTAAGATCAATAAAAAGCTTAGAGCGAAAACATATAATTATTTCTAAAATTCAACATTTAGGTCCTTCTACAAACCCACAAACTTAAAATATTAAAATCCTAAGTTAACTTTACTAAATCTCATTTAAACTTAATTTGAGGTGATTTATCGTGGAAAAAATTTCTTTTAAAGCTGAAGTTCATTGGACTCAAGGAACAAGAGGAGAAATACGCATAAAAAACTTTAAGCCAATAGAAATTGGAATAATTAAGGAATTTGGAGGGGAAGAAATTCTAGGGCCGGAGGAACTCTTCATAGCATCAGTTGCATCCTGTGTGCTCACAACTTTTCTATACTTCGCCAAGAAATACAAGGTAGAGTATCACAAGATCAATGTAGACGTTAACGGTAATATTAAAAGGATGGAAGGTGGCTACTACAAGTTTACAAAAATAGATGTTAAACTTAAAGTAGCAGCGCCAGAGGACGCCGAATTTGACATTGAGGAGTGTTTTAATTTCACCAAGAAATATTGCATAATTTCAAACACGATCAAAGAATGCGTGCCACTCAACATAACATTGGAGTTTCTCAAATAAAGCGTAAATTTTTAAACATTGATCGCGGATTGTTAAGTGTCGATATGCATGGGGATTCATAATGTTAATTGATCCTTATGGAAGACCAGTGAATGACATTAGAATCTCTATCACCCAAAAATGCAATCTAAACTGCTTCTATTGTCACAGAGAAGGAGAAAATGAAAAAACAGCAAAAGAAATGACACCAGACGAAATAAAGAAAATAGTTGAAATAGCTGCAAAACTAGGTATAAAACGAGTAAAAATAACCGGCGGTGAACCCCTCGTAAGAAAAGACGTAACAGAAATAGTAGAAAAAATATCAAGCATTAAAGAAATCAGAGACATATCACTAACAACAAATGGAGTATTACTGGCAAAATATGCAGAAAAACTAAGAAAAGCTGGATTAAAAAGAGTAAATGTTAGTCTAGACACACTAGACCCACAAAAATATCAAAAAATAACTGGACACAACTACTCTAAACAGGTAATAGAAGGAATTATAAAAGCAGTTGAAACAGGTCTTAACCCCGTAAAAATAAACATGGTTGTGCTAAAAGGCATAAATGACACAGAAATCTGGGACATGATAGATTTTTCAGCAAAAACAAACACAATACTGCAACTTATTGAATTCATACCTCTAAATACACCAAATCTATCTTTTCAAAAACATCACATGAAGTTGGATTCTATAGAGGAAGAGTTAAGAAAAAGAGCAATTAAAATAATTACACGTAAACTTCATGCAAGAAAGAAGTATCTTCTTCCGAACGGAGCTGAAGTTGAAATAGTAAAACCTTTCCACAACACAGTTTTCTGCGCAAACTGCACAAGAATACGCGTAACAAGCGATGGAAAATTAAAACCATGCTTAATGAGAAATGACAACCTAGTAGACATCCTAACACCAATGAGAAACAATGCAAATAACAAAAAATTAGAGGAACTTTTTATAAAAGCCGTGAACCTGAGAGAACCATTCTACAAGAAATAGCACTAACCAGCAAAACATTGTAACTTAGAAAATTCTCATCGTTGTTCTTACCTATCTTAAATGCTCTATTACTTCCTTCATCGTTAAGCATTTGACTCCTAAGCTTCGAAAAACGGGGTCATTGGATATTAAAGTTAAACTTGTTCTTAAGGCAACAGCAGCATGTAAAACATCAAAATATGTTGCCTCAGTTTCTTCTCTTAACTTATCTGCCAGTATTATGTCATCAGAAGTTAGCGGAACTTCCACAATACCTTCTTCATCAAGTTTAGCCTTAAGATGAGCAATTGCACGGTGTACAAACCCAGCTTTTTTCCCGTGAGAATAAAGTATGGATCTTATTTCGAGCAAACTGGAAAGAGTATAGTTAATAGGGACATTTTTCATTTTACTAAGCGAAATAATTTCCTTAACCAAATTATTCCACTTATCACTAGGCCTTAATCCCAGAAGAAATTCGGTCTCAACAAGAAACATCACTGTTCACGCTCTTTAGCCTGCTCTAGCACGTATTTTTCTGCCTTCTTCTTAACATCTCTTGTTAACTTTATATCTCCTAAAAATTCATCCAACGCTTCACTTAGATTCTCTCTCAATAATATTAGAGTTATTGAATCTCCACGTGGGATAAGCATAACTTTTTGTCCCTTCTTTACTTTCACAATTTTTCTGATATCCTCTGGAATAGTAATTCTATACCGTGAATCCACCTTTGAAATACTCATATTAAATCCCACAAATGAAGGATATTACACACAAAAAATAAATATTACCCATTCACTAGGCCTTACGATCTTTAATGATTGTTTGCTAATAATGGCGATAGTGAGACATAAATGAATTTATTGAATTAATTACATGGATAACCGATATATACAGGCATTAAGGGTTTTACATTTTTTCTTTGACAGCTTTAACTTTGTATTCCATGGTTTCTTTTTTGTCTCTTCTATCATCTATTTTAATCGTAGTTATAACTCTCTGAGCGCCCGCTTTAAACACAGCTTCATGGGCTTCTAAAATAGCTTTCAAGATTTCAGCTAGATCATCACCTTCCACAACGGTACCCATGGGTGTAACTTGAAACCTCAAATCGCCATGCTTCTTAAACACCCTAACGGCTTCAGCAACATATTTGCTAACGCTAGTACTTTTGGTTCCAATTGGAACAACGGAAAACTCAACAATAGGCATAACACCAACCTCCCGACCTGACAAATCATGAGTAAAATTCAACTTACAACATTAAAATATTATCATTTCATAACAAAGCCGCTAAAAATTGAAATAAAGCTGTTTTTAAGTTTTAATTGATTAACTAAAAAATAAATAGGTTTTATGAAGCTGATAAGGTAAGAGGCTGTTACCTTCAAGTTAACGATTATTTAAATATCTACCTTCACTACTACATAATGTTGTTAAAAGCTATCAGAAACTTCGTTGACTAGTCCACAAGCAGAATTTAAATTAAGTTAGTGAACACTTTGATATTAGCAGAGGGTAAAACTTGAAGTTTCAAGAACTAAGAAAAGGACTAGAACATATTCCCTTAAAGTATAGAGAGGCACTATCGGAGTTTCTTGCCTTTCTAAAAGATAAATTACGTGAAAATTTGATTTCTGTTGTTGTCTTTGGATCAGTTGCAAGAGGAACCTTCAAGGAGCATAGTGATGTAGATCTATTAGTTGTTTCCAGAAATTTCCCAAAAAAACTTGTTGATCGAATCGATTTATTTGTCGATAAAACCTTTGAAATCTCAATGAAATATGGAATTAACATTTCAATAATACCACTAAAAATTGATGAAGCTCAAAATACTCAGCCAATTTACTTAGACATGACCTATGAAGGAATAATACTATATGACAAGAATAATTTCATCGAAAAAAAGCTAAACGATCTGAGAGAGAAGCTGAACAAGATGGGAGCAAAAAGAGTCCCCTATAAGAGAGGATATTTCTGGAAATTAAAGAAGAAAATAGAAGTTGGAGAGGTAATAAAAATTTGATTAGCGACAAAGAAGCAGAAATAATGTTACAAAAAGCTAAGAGGGAATTAAGAACAGCTAAAAGGAATCTTGAAGACAAATTATATCCCGAAGCGGTGTTTGATGCCCAAAGAGCAGCTGAAAAAGCCATAAAAGCTGCAATTAGAATAACAGGCCATGAATACGCAAAGGACCATGATCCATCAGGACTCTTTGGAAGAATAATGTTAAAAGAATTAAAAGATAAAATACCAGAAGATTTCCTTAAAGAAGTGCCAAGGCTCGGAAAGGCCATGAATAAACTTGCAAAACTACGTTTATTAGTTGAATATCCACTTGAAAGTGGCGGCGAAATCATACCGCCGTGGGAACAAGTAGATCGTCAAACGGCTGAAAAATCAGTTGAATCCGCTGAATCTATAATTCTCTGGGTTAAAAAATTCATTAAATGGTGGAAATCTGCCTCTAAAAACAAACATCAAAAGTAGATAGTTACTTCCTAACTTTTAAAATCATCCATTCACCAAAATTCCTTAGAATAGGCTTAATTCCCAAGGCTTTTCTAATAAATCCAAAGAGAAGATCCGGCGTATATAATTGTTCCTTTGGATGTGGCGCCACGGTAGTTTCCCGCGTCCAGTCAACTATGACTAAAATACCACCGGGCTTTAACACTCTATACATCTCCTTCAAACTTCTTACTGGATCTGAAAAATGATGAAAAGACATAATAGAAGAGACTCTATCAAAAAAGTTATCTTTAAATGAAAGCTCTTCAACCCTAGCCTTTTTGAGAACAACTATCTTATCTAATTTCTCTTCCCTTAACCTACTAAAAGCTTTTTCTAAAGCGTTTTCAGAAGGATCAATAGAATATACGCGTCCATTTGTACCTACAGCTTTTGCTAAGAGCGCTGCTGCAAAGCCAGAACCGGTACCTACATCTAAAACGACTTGCCCTTCTTTTATTTCACTAAAAGCCAAGAATTCTTTCTTAATTTCTTCTTCAAATGGCCCAAACATTTTAATCATCCTCACGTATTATATGCAGATTGTTAAGGTATTTTAATAGCTTTCACGCAAACAAACCCTTTGCCACCAACCTCATCAGTGGGGTCTTCAACACGAGGCTTATCATGTGGATCATAGCTGAGTGTAGCCTTAAATTCTGTTACCCTAAACATACATTCTTCTAACATTCTCTCTATTTCTTCTACGGTATAAAAATGAGCGTGACGGTAAAAAATATGGCCTTGTTTCGCTTTTTCGATATAAAATTCTCCCCATGAAGAGTCCTTTGGGACAATGCAAGCCGCCAAAAAACCGTGTTTTTTGAGAACCCTCCAAATCTCGTTGAGAGAAGCTTTTGGTTCATCTAAAAAACATAAGGTAACAATCATTATCACGTAACTAAATATTTCACTACGAAAAGGTAGATTCTCACCTACAGCTCGAACAACATTTACCCCTCGGTCTTTAGCTATTCTTAACATACCTACTGCAGGATCAACACCAACCTTAACACCAATCTCAACCGAAAAAATTCCAGTGCCAACTCCAACATCAAGCCCAACACCGCTAAGCCCCAAAGCTTTAACGGCTCTTAACTCGCACTCAAATACCTCCCTATTTCTAACATACCAAGAATCATACCTCCACGCATATTTATCAAAAACATAGCTTGAAGACATTTACTACACTGCCCCCTTACATGAACATGCGTAGATAACAATACTTAGCCTGTTTCCTATGCTTGACATTATTTCGTCATTAAGATTTTACCAAAAAAGACACTTTAATGTTTTTATTTAGTTTTTCTTTATAAATATCAAGTGAACTAGGGTTATAAAAGTCTAGAAGAAAGATAAGTTAATGGTAAGAATTATTAAATTAGCTATTTGGATTACTTTTAGTGATTTGGTGATTGCATGTCAAGGTGGGATATAGAAGCCGAAAGATGGTTTAAAGATGCTTTAGAAGATCTACACGTAGCAGAAGATCTACTTAAACTATCACATTATGCTGCTTCATGTTTTCATTCGCAGCAAGCAGCTGAAAAAGCTTTAAAAGCTGCCCTATACAAGAAAGGCGTTGAAGCACGTGGACATTCAGTGTACTCACTTTTACTGAGAGTAGGTCAAGAATATGAAGAAGATATCGCATATTTGGAAGGCTATGCAAAGTTCCTTGATAAACATTACACTCCACCTAGATATCCTAACTTACATCCAGGTATCGAGTTACCTGCACACAAACTTTATGTTACGGAGGATGCAGAAAAATGTTTAGAAGCAGCAAGAACCGTGATGAATTTCGTGAAAAGATTATTGAAAAGTTAAATAATGAACTTTCAAAAATTAGAGAAATACTTGACAACTCTGGGAAGAAAGTTAGAATAATAGGTTTAACTGGAAGTTTTGCCCGTGGTGATTGGCATGTGGGAAGCGATATAGATATTATCATCGTTTGCGATAACGTTTCAGGCCCTCATTGGAAAAGATTGGATTTACCTACCATAGTTATCAATAATCACGTAGTGGAGTATCACATTTACTCTCCAGAAGAATTTGCAATCCTTTCAAAAGATGCCAGAATGATTGTATACGACTTATTTGTTGACGGAATAATTCTCTACGCAGACAAAGAATATCTAAGTAAAGTAAAAAAAATCTTTGATCAAGCCGTAAAGGAAATGAATGTAATCAGAGAAGGCAAGTTCCTAATAAGAAACTTAAAGCAATAAGTATCAAGCCCAAATATACAAAACAACCTAAAGATATTAGGTTGAAACTTCAAGCCTTCTAAATAAATAATAAAATCTTATGTTGCTGTTTGAAATTTATTCTTTTTCTAGTTCCTTTAGACGTTTTTCGATTTCCTTTAGTTGCTGTGATAGAAATTCCTTCTGCTCTTTTAGCATCGCTATTTCATCTTCTTTGCTCATTGCCGGAAAGCCCATCGGCATCGGTGGCATCATTACACTCGGATAAGACTGTTGCTGCGGTTCGGAGGTTTTCGGAGTCTGTGTTTGTTGACCGAACTGTGGAAACATTTGAGGTAACATTCCACTTTGCATTAGCCATTGTGCCATTGGTGGAAGCCCTGTCGGAGATCTACCAAGCCAACCTGGGGAGTATCCAAATCTCAACCATCCTGGTAGCCCGGTGAGATAGTACATGTTTCTTCTTCTCCATCGCCAGCCCATCGTTTATCACCTCCATTTTGTGTATATGCACAAAATACTTATAAACATTTCCATAATTAGCTTCCTAAATAGCTCAAAAACCATTTAAATTTAAACTTAGATCATCTAAAATAATACCTTCTCATATTGAGGCCTTTTCATTCTTGAAGAAATAAACTCCAACAATCTTTCAAGCACTTCATCCGTAACTACATGTTCAAGTTTACATGCCTCTTTTTCAGCCTCATCATCACTTAAACCTAGGACTTCAGCTAGAAACACCTTAAAAATCAAGTTTCTTCTTAATACTTTTACCGCTTCATGAAAACCTTTATCTGAAAGTTTAACCCCAATTCTAGGCTTATAAGTTACCAATCCCAATTCATTAAGTTTTTTAAACATCTGAGTTACCGATGGCGCCTTAATTCCAAGCTGTTTAGCTACTTCAACCGTACCAACGTACCTTTTGTCTCCTCCCAGTGTGAGAATAATCTTAATGTAGTCTTCAACACTTCTGTTCATAACTTCTCACCAATAATGTAATTATGCACAAAATATTTATAAGCTTGCCTATTCCTAAAATATCTGTGTATGTGTTTACATAGGTATTTTTGTCGACTTAAACCCAATTTAGCAAAATTAAATTAAAATGGGCTATAATGTGCATAAAGACATTAAAAAGAACAAACATAATAAAATACTCCAGCAGTAGAATCTAAATTTTTAAGGAGAGGATATCATGAAAGTAAAAATCTTAGTTGATAATAAAATTGCCTTAAATGGAACTATAGCCGCCTGGGGCTTTTCAGCATACGTCGATAACGGAAAAACGAAGGTACTCGTAGATACAGGACCAAGTCTTAGAACACTAGAAAACAATGCTAAAGTTATTGGTGTAAATTTGGATGAAATCACGGCAATATTCATATCTCATCTGCATAGCGATCACTGCGGAGCATTAGAACCCCTTATAAACAACTATGAACTAGATGTACCAGTCTTCATCCCGTCTAGGCGATACCGGGGTTGGAAACTTAAATTTGGAAAACTTGTCTACGTTAACAAGCCCATGAAAATAATTGATGAAATGTACTCAACTGGACCACTTGGGATGTGGCTCAGCGAACATTCATTCATAGCTAAAATCGATAATGATTCATCGATTCTTATAACTGGCTGTGCTCATCCAGGTATTGTAAAAATTCTTGAATATACCGTAAAAACGTTGAGATTCAATATTTTAGCTGTGATTGGGGGTATGCATTTAATAGGTGTAGACCGCTTTAAGCTGGAAAAAATAGTAGAAAAAATAAATAGCTTTAAAGTCGAGCATATTTGCCCCTGTCATTGCAGTGGTGACGATTTTCTAAAAGTTTTGTTAAACAGATTTTCCGGGAAAGTTCATCGTTGTGGATGTGGTGTAACTATTAATTTAGATGCTTAGATGCTCTATTTTTGACGATAAGTTTATATTGGTATATTCAATGTATATTATTGTGCTTATGCACAAAAAGGAAGGTGAACAAAATGGCATGGTGGTGGGGTCGTGGCTTCGGTAGATTCTGGTACTGGTGGAATCCGTTTACAGCAGCGTTAGCTAGCAGAGGATACTATTACATAGGCCCCTGCAGATGCGGATTCGGGCCACATGCCTTCTACATGACACCAACAGGGCAAATAGTACATGCATGGCAACTATACGGCTTCCCATATGCACCATACCCATGGACACCACTAGGATTCCCTGGTGTAGCTCCAATGAGACCTGAAGACGAACTAAGGATGCTAGAAGATCAAAAAAAGACGTTGGAAAAACAATTAGAAGAAATTAATAAAAGATTAAAAGAATTAAGAGGTGAGGGATAATGCCTTGGGGTTGGGGCGGAAGAGGATGGGGTGGAAGAGGATGGCGTGGCTGGGGACGCGGATGGGGTAGAGGCTGGTGCTGGTGGTTCTTCTTCTGGGGACCATGGAGCACAACATGGTGGTACCCATGGACATATTATACACCATATATGCGATGGACACCTTACTACCCCTATTACACCTACCCGTACTACGGTTGGTGGTAAATAGACAAGGAGGGTAAAAATTGACTAAAGAGAGAATAGTAGTTGCAACACAAGGACCAGGCGGACTAGACGACTACGTCTCACCAATATTTGGTAGATGTCCAACATACACCGTAGTTGACGTAGAAAATGGCAAAATCACAAGAGTAACTGTTCAACAAAATACAGCAATGGCATCTCCCATGGGAGCTGGTATTCAAGCAGCGCAAATCATAGCTAATTTAGGTGCAAACGTCGTCATAGCAGGGAATTTTGGTCCAAATGCCTTTGCGGCATTAGCATCCCTAGGAATTAAAGTGATGGCAGGAATTATGGGTGTAAAAGTTAGAGACGCCATTGAACAATATATTGCTGGAAAATTACAACCCATAGCAGCTCCAACCGCACCGATGCATATGGGACTAACACCGCCAACGGCAAGACCACCAGTTACACCAACTGCGCTAACCGCACCGGCGATTCCATTAAGACCTCAAATATCAAAAGAAATGGAAATCCAAATGCTAGAAAACCAAAAGAAGCTAATTGAAGAACAATTGAAAGCCGTAGAAGAAAGAATAAAAGAGTTAAAAGCAAAGTTAGGAAAAGAATAGGTGAAAAATATGGTACGAATAGTTGTATCTTCAGCACCACCAGGAGGACTTGATGCTGTAGTTGATTTTAGATTTGCCAGATGTGCCTTCTTCACGGTCATAGATGTTGACGATGGAAAAATTAGAGAAGTTAAAGCGGTCGCAAACACGGTAACCACTGTTCCACATGGAGCTGGTATTCAAGCAGTTCAACTAGTTTCAACACTGGGCGCAAACGTTGTAATTACAGGAAACGTTGGCCCTAATGCATTCATGGCACTACAACAAATAGGAATCCAAGTCTTTTCATGCCCACCAGGAATAACAGTAAGAGATGCTGTACAAAAATACTTAGCTGGAGAACTACCTCCAATTACAGGGCCCACAGGGCCAGGACATATGGGCATGGGTCCAGGAATGGGTCGTGGACGCGGAGCAGGTATGGGTAGAGGCATGGGCAGGGGACGTTGGAGAGACACAGGTAGTTGGTGAATTCACTAAGTTTAGGAGGAAAATCTTTGAATGTGGCGGAGCTTCTCAATGAAACGCATAAATTCAATGTACCAACGATTTGCGTTACGGGCGGTAAAGGTGGAACAGGAAAATCAACGATAGCTGTTAATCTTGCAATCTTTTTTACCCTATTAGGGAAAAAGGTTTTACTGGCAGATTGCGATGTTGATGCTCCCAACATAGCAATTCTTCTCAACGTAAATTTAGGTTCTCGTGAAGAGGTCCATCAATTTGTACCTCAATTTAATTTAGATAAATGCATTAAATGTGGAAGATGCGCAGAAGTTTGTAGAAGTCACGCCATACTCCATGTTAAAAATAGTTTTCCCATATTTTTTAAAAGTCTGTGTACAGGATGTGAAGCCTGTAAACTAGTCTGCAAATCTCAAGCAATAGAGGAAGGATATAAAGTAATTGGATGGACATCTACAGGTTCCGCATATAACATAGACATTGTTTCAGGCGAGCTTAAGCTGAAAGAAGCTGAGTCAGCAGCTGTTGTAATAGCTGTAAAGGAAAGAATACAAAAAATGTTGAATACAAATAAATATGATCTGGTTATTATTGACACTGCTCCAGGAGCACATTGCGATGTAGCTCGTTCAATGATAGGTTCAGATATTGCTTTAGCTGTCACCGAACCAACACCTTTCGGGGCACATGACCTAGACCTAATATTAAGTCTTGCTGAGAGAATTAACGTGAAAATGAAAGTTGTTCTAAACAGATCAAATCTTTTAGAGAACCATGACGTTATTGAAGAGATTTGTAAAAAACATTCAACAGATATTATTGCAAAAATCCCATTGGATGACCATATTCTTAGAAGCTATGTAAAAGGAAAGCCTGTTCTCCTAGACAACCTAGATAGCCCCGGTGCAAAAGCTTTGATTGAATTAGGAGGAAAAGTTAAAGGAGTACTTGAAATATGAAAGAAGTAGTCGTTGTAAGTGGCAAAGGCGGTGTCGGCAAAACAAGTTTAACAGCTTCATTAGCTTACTTGTTTTCTTCAAACAATGCGCGTTTAATGGTTGTTGATACGGATGTTGATGCCCCTAATCTAGCTCTTCTTCTTAAAGGAGAAAAAGTGGAAGAAATAAGTGTTAAAGCATCGGAAAAGGCCTTCATAGATTATGCTAAATGTGACGGCTGCGGAATGTGTGTTAAATATTGTAAAGAAAACGCTATACTTTGGGATTCGAAGGAAAATAAACCGTATATTTTTGATGTTTTCTGCGAAGGTTGCGGCGTATGTAGTGTGGTTTGTCCTAGAAAAGCAATAAAAATAGAACTTGTTGAAAACGGTTCGATAGTTATTTCACGTTCAACATACGGTTTTCTAGTGGTTACGGGTCAATTAAAAATAGGTGAAGCAGGTTCAGGGAAAATAGTTATGGAAGTCAAACTAAAAGCTAATGAAATTGCGAAGAAAAACAAAGCTGACATTCTTCTTGTAGATGGTCCGCCTGGCACTGGTTGCCCAGCTATAGCAGCAGTCTCAGGTGCTCACTACGCCATATTAATAACTGAACCTACACCGGCAGCTCTAAGCGATTTAAAAAGAATATATGAGATTGTTAAACATTTTCAAGCTCCAAGCGGACTTGTGATAAACAAAGCTGATTTAGAGGAAAACTTTAAAAAAGAAATTTACAAGTTTGCGGAAAGAGAAGGTATTCAAATTCTTGGGGAAATCCCCCTTGATAACGCGATCCCCTACTCACTTGCACAGGGAATTCCGGTCATTGAATACGCACCAAATAGTCCTGCTTCAAAATCCATAAAGAAAATTGCTGAAAAAATACTACAAACACTTCTAGGTGAATAATGATGAATAAAGAGGAAAAAGATGAAAAAAGCGTGGAGAAAGAAGCCACACCTGAAAAGCCGAAATTTAAGGTTTCTGGTGGAAGACTTATAATAGAACATAAGAAAATTGCTGAAAAAATGAAAAACATCAAACATAAAATAGTTATAATGTCCGGTAAAGGTGGAGTCGGTAAAACAACAGTCGCCGTTAACTTAGCATTTGCACTTGCATGGAAAGGCTACCAAGTAGGCATACTTGACGCAGACATACATGGACCAGATGTCCCCAAAATGCTCGGAGTTGAAGGACAACACCCAATGGGAGGACCAATGGGAATATTTCCGGTCATAGGACCACTAAACATCAAAGTAATGTCCATGGAACTCCTACTAAAAGATCCAAAAACACCAATCATATGGCGAGGCCCCCTAAAAATGAAAGTAATCGAACAGTTCTTATCAGACGTAATATGGACAGCTCTAGATTTTCTGATCTGCGATTTGCCGCCAGGAACAGGAGATGAACCGTTGAGTATAATGCAGCTTATTCCTGAACTTGATGGGATAATTATTGTGACTACGCCTCAAGATGTCGCGTTGCTTGATGTTAAGAAGGCTATTACGATGGCTAAGCAGCTGAATGTCAGGGTTCTTGGTGTTATCGAAAACATGGCTGGGTTTATTTGTCCACATTGTGGGAAAAAGACGTACATTTTTGGTGTTGGTGGTGGCGAAGAAGCGGCGAAGGAGATGAATGTGCCCTTTCTAGGAAGACTTCCGTTGGACATGAGGATTAGAGAGGTTTCAGATCAAGGCAAGCCTTTCATTGTGGAGCATCCAGATAGCGAGGCGGCAAAATCATTCATGCAAATAGTTGAGAAAATAGAGGAAGAGTTAGGTATCAAAAGTTAAAAAGGTTTATTTAGATGTGTGAAGTATTATATTATGACCTACTTAAACTTCTAAGGTGGCACTGGTGATCTCCAACCTGTGGGCGAGGAGTAGTCCATGAAGAAGTGCCAAGCAAACTGCAAATTTTTCCGATGCGCAAGAAAATCGCTGGAAATAAGGAGAACAGGGCGAAAAGTCGAATATTACTGCAGATGGGTCGGTGATCTTTGTGAAGGAGGAAGCTGTACATACGCAACCTGTGTAAAGCACGCTTTACGTTCAGACGGTACATGTAGTCTCGCTGAACCCAAAAGGAAACCTAGAAGAACAATTAGAGAAAGAAAAGAAAGGGAAGAAAAAGTCCGTTTAGGAACAAAGGCGTTAAAGAAATTCAAGGAATACGAAAAATTTATCGAAGAGATGTAATTTTAAACTTCATACTTCTTTTCCCTCTTTTATCTCTTCACTTTCTTTTTCTTCCTTCTCGACTAAAATGGGTGCTTGGGGGACAATAAAAATTTCTTTTCCTTCAACTAAAGCAGATATAACTTTCTTTCTAGCGCTCTTAATAAGTCTCCAAATAGTTCCGCGTGAAACTCCCATTCTTTCACCTGCTTCTTCCTGTGTCAACCCCTCAAAGTCAATTAAACGAAGAACCTCATATTCATCATATGAGAGAAAGACGGGAGGCTTAGGCGCGCCAACCATGTTTTTTGGTAGAGATGGCGTAAAATGTTTTACAAATGGCAGTTCACTTATAATTCTAGGTTTCATAGGTCTTCCAGGACCTTTAATTCTTCCCCAACGCCAACGTTTCGGGCCAGGCACATCACTCACCACAACAACTACAAGTACTATGTTAATGCTTCTTCTTAAAAT
>Ga0190307_1000039_pt1 | contig 43617 bp, 51 predicted proteins | sample 48700745_MG_FD_161653 | JGI IMG/M metagenome (GOLD analysis project Ga0190307, IMG submission 161653) | Hydrothermal vent sediment bacterial communities from Southern Trench, Guaymas Basin, Mexico - 4870-07-4-5_MG | ecosystem: Environmental > Aquatic > Marine > Hydrothermal vents > Sediment ... | reverse complement strand
GCCCACTCTTTCAATGTTTAAATTTTTCTTTCAACGATAGAAAGAGTTTTAAAGTGAAAAAGAGTATGCTCAAACGGAGGTGATGCGCCGTGAGTGAAGAGAAGGAAGGACTGAAAGAAAAGGCGCTTCGGGCTTACAAGGAGTATCTGGAGAGGGAAAGGAAGATAAGAGAGAAAAAGGCACGGGACATCGCTGGGAGAGCAAGAGAAGAGTTCATACAGAGGTTTGAAACAGAGCCAGAGGAGACAGTTCCTATATCTCCATACGAATGCCTTTTGAAAAGCGATGGTCTGAAATTCAGAGCAGTAGAAGATGGACACAAAATCCGCCTCTTCGTATTTACGGAGTGTCAGTGTTGTCATTCCCTCTTTGAGAAGAGAGTTACCTCGTTGAGAGCTCTCGGCGAAGTTCTCTCTGAGACATGCATCTGCGAAAAGTGCAAGGAAGCATTTGGGGCGATTGCAGAGGGGACAAGCAGAGAGGAAGAAATCATCAAAAAACTCTGCGAAGTTTTGAAAATGCTCAGGGATTACGACATGGATTGCGATTGATAACAGGTAGGGAGGGAACACGACGCCCTCTCCCCTCTCGCACCCTATTTTATTTTTTTCTTTTTTTATAATTAAATGAGAAAAAATGCCTGCCAAAATTCTGAAGCCTCCTTTTGGCTGGTTCGGGGGGAAAGAAAAAATCATTCATGTGCTACTTCCTCATGTCCCTACCCATGATGCTTATTTAGAGCCGTTCTTCGGAGCAGGCTCGCTTTTCTTCGCAAAGCGTCCATCCCGAATAGAAGTTATTAACGACATAGACGAAGACTTGATGAACTTCTACTCGGTGCTTCGTGATGATGCGAAGTTCAATAAGTTCGTGAAACTCACGCATCTCACGCTATACTCAAGAGCGGAATACATGCATGCTCGTGAGAAGTTCAAAAGGAAAGCGTGGAAGGATGATGTTGAGCGTGCATACCTGTTTTACATAATGATACGGATGTCCTTCGCAGGTCACTTCGGGCATTCATGGGGCTACAACATATCTGCGACGACGGGTAATGAGAACAGAACTGTCCGTGCCTTCCTTTCATCAGTTGATAGACTTCCTGAAATTCATGAACGCCTGCGTCATGCACAAATTGAGTGCGACGACTGGCTATCTGTTTATGAGCGTTATGTTCCGAAGTGGCTTCAGGATGGCTTGAAAGTGTTCGTGTATTTAGACCCACCATATCTTGAAGATGTCAGGAAGAGTGGTAAATACAGATACGAATTATCAAGAAGGAGGCACGAGGAGCTCATAGAGGTTGTAAAGAGAGAGAAAGGGGCGAAAATCATGCTGTCTGGCTACCCATCCCCTCTTTATGAGGAGTTAGAAGAAGCAGGATGGTGTAAAAAATGCTGGAATGTCGCATGCCACGCAGTCGGCAGGACACGGGCATACGGTCTGCTGGGCAGAGGTGCGACTTTATCAAAGAATCAACGAAGAACAGAGTGCATCTGGATGAATTATGAAAACGCATCTTTCACCCTCTCAACACTCGGGAGGAGCGTGCAGACACGCCTCCCCCCATTCCACAAATATTGAAAAAAAATTTTCAACGATGCAAAATTATATAACTCTTGCATCCTTATCCTCTCACCGAAGAAGGGTGGTGGATGATGTCAGAAATTACAGATTTGCTCGGAGAATACATAGATGAATTGAATGAAACCGTTAAGAGGAAGTTAGAGGCCTCAGAAATATTCATCCCGCCGTGTCTGCGCAAGTTTAAGGAATCACCCGTGTCTTATCTGACATTATCAAGAGCGCATGCACTACAAGCACTGTCGTATCTGCGCACAATGTATCCTTCTTTTTATAGGGAAAACGCAGAACGACTGGTTAGATTAGCGAACTTAAACACGCAACTGAGATTAGATGAAGTCGGGAGATGGACATGCGACGCATCTTGCGATGATGCGACTATGAAAGAATGCACCGCCTCGCTCTCGTGGGCGGAGCGCATCATGTTCTCGCTGAGAGAAGTGCGAAAGATTGGCTATCCTGATGGCACGCACAAGTGCGAGTTAGTATTTACGAGTGGGAGAACTTTCATCTTTGACCCTTCTTCGGAAACCCTCACTCGTGATTTGATTTCTTTCCTCTTCTCAGAGTTTGGTCGTTTGTATGTTATAGATTTGAGAACTAAGAGAGACAGAGAGAGATTGCAGCGCTTATATGACTTCATTTCAAGCTCAATATCTAAGGAGATTAGTATTGAAGATACGGAAGAAGATGAAAGCACACTACGACTGAAAGAGAACATCTTAAGAATTTTGAGAAATTTACCCTTGACGAAGGATAAAGAGATGGTCAAGCATCCTGAAGATGCTTATTATGCATTATACGATGGTCAATATGCTTACTTCCCTCGTGATGCTTTGATTAAGATTTTGAGTTCATCATACGGGGCAAATATTTCCGTTAAGAAACTCTCAAGAGTGCTTAAAAATGCAGGTATAATCCCGTCAAGGTTGAGAATGGAAGGTGTGAGAATCACATTTTACAGGTTTGAACCTTCCCAAAAACAACTGGATGAGCTCATGGGCAAGGAAAGTAAGAAGGAGGAGGAGGTGAGTAACGGAAATGTTTGAAGGAATAATTGAGAAGGCGACACTTGAAGAAGTGATGCGGGCAGCACACGCCATCGTCACAGAGAGCCGAGTGCTGATAGATGACAAGGGATGGCATATAAAGGCGATAGACCCTGCGAATGTCGCTATGGTCGTCGTGGATGTGCCTCCAGATGCATTCTACAAGTATGAGCTGAAACTTGAGGGAGAGGAGGAGAAGGAGAAGAAAGGGATGGAAATAGGCATCAGCATAGACAAAATGGTTGAGATGCTTCGTTCAGTCGGCAGAAGCGGAAATATCTCCCTCGCCGTCAAGGACACGCTGTTCATGGAATTTGGGAATTTCACATTCTCTATGGACTTATACGACCCGAGCTCTATCAGAGAGGTGAAAAAAGTCCCAGAAATAGAATTTACATCAGAGGTCATCATGGATGGCGAAGCCTTCAGGAGAGCAATAGAGGCGGCGAAGAGGTTAAGCGAGGAGGTATCTCTCAGTGTTAAGAACGATACCTTCACTGTGAAGGCGGAAGGAGAGAGCATGAGCATGGAGATGAATCTGAGGGAGGACGAACTGTTTGATTTTGAGGCAGGGGACGCCCATTCCTCCTTCTCACTGGATTACTTGACCAGCATGGCAAGGGTATTCACAAACACAGAAGTCGTCATCAAATTAGGCAACGATGTGCCTGTGGAAATATCAGGAAAAATCGCAGATGGCAGTGTGGCAGTTATGTATCTTCTTGCACCACGCATACAATCAGAATAGATATAAAACTCTTTTCCCCTCTCTTTTATTTTTTCGTTTTCGCTCCCGAAAATTCTCGCCTCTCACGGTAATTGAAAGAAAATTTTAATCAAACGAAAGTTATAAATCATCTGAAAAACTCTCTCAAAATAGAGATGGAGTGTCCTGAATGCCACTCAAAGAATTTGGTATGGGATTATGGGAGAGGGGAGTGCTACTGCGAGGACTGCGGTCTCGTCATAGAAGACGCCTTAATAGACACACGACCAGAATGGCGATACTTCTCGCAGAGGGAGAGAGAGGAAAGAGAACGGTGCGGAGCTCCCGAAACTTACAGAATTCACGACAAGGGTTTAGGCACTCCTCCCCGCATGATGAGGCACGGTGCGATAACGCATCTGACATCTGCGGAAGAGTCACGGATGATTTATGCTTTGATAGAGCTTGAGCGCATCTCATCTGCTCTCGGAGTTCCGACATTCTTAAGAGAAGAAGCAGCGAAGATGCTGCGGGAAATACGCTCAAAAATATTATCAAACGAGGAAGCGAAGAAAAAGCTCGCATACAGGGGTGCAGACAGCATCGTTCCTGCTGTTATTTATATAGTGTGTCGCAAAAATGGTTTGGCACGCTCTTTGAAAGATGTCGCAAAAATCTCTAAAGTATCTTTGCGAAAAATATCACGAGCATACAAGGGCATATTGCGTGCATTGAACATACAACTCCGCCCTCCATCTCCATCTGATTTTGTCCCTGCTATATGCTCCTCTCTCGGACTTGGCGGAGATGTGCGTGCCATCGCTCAGCACATTATCTCATCTGCCAGAGCTGAAGCGTTGAACGGGAAGAACCCTATATGTGTTGCAGCATCAGCAATATACATAGCGGCGTTTCTCTGCGGGAAGCATATTCCGCAGCAAAAAGTGGCAGAGGCAGCAGGCGTCAGCGAAGTCACGATACGCAGACTATATAAGGATTTAATTGAGAAACATAATATCACAGTATTGCCGAAACAAAGGAAGGTGATTGTGTATGGCTGATGACTTCAACAAGCTGTTTGAGAAAATAAAGGACATAGGCAAGGGCTTCTTACTTGAGAACATAGTGAAGAGACTGGAAGATGTGCATCTGTCGCTGATAGAGATGCGTAGAGAGGCACGCTTTCTTGAGCGTCAAGACCTCATAGATGAGTTCAACGAGATGGAGCGGAAGGTCATGCTGCTGCGAAACATGCTTGAGGATGAGAGAATGGCGAAAATGGAGGATAAGGAGGAGAAGAATGTTGAAAAGGAGAAGAATAAAAGCAGGAAAAGGTGAGGTGAGATGCGTTCAACGGATGTTGAGAGGAGGTTTTTGCAGGTCTGCAAGCGAATAGTGAGTGCGGAGCGAGAAGTTCCAGAGGAGATTATCAGGGAAGGCGCTGTGGTCGTGCATGTGACAGATTTAGTGAACCCGTGCATGCGAAATCTTTTCTACCAGTTTAATACCCCCTCGCATGTGAGTGTTGAAAGCGTGTTGAGAATGTGGGAAGGGCAGGCGTTGCACGCCGCATCCGTGCTGACACGCAATCATGAACTTCTGCTATTTCATAAATTCAATGAAGTTTATGTAGTAGGCTCTATTGACGAATACGAGAGAGGTGTCCTTATTGAAAAGAAGTTCGTGAACTTCGTGCCTTCAACGATAACGCAACTCCAGAAATACTATTCGCATTACATTGACCAAGTGCGATTTTACGGCGTCCTTCTCTATCTCAACGGCTATGATGTTAAGCGTGCATACCTTCTTTTTGTGAATAGGGGCTTCTCAAACGAGAGAAATCCCTTCGTGAAGGCGTTTGACATAACTCACTTCTTGGATTATGAGCGAGACTTGAACCTGCTCTCTGCGAGGCTCTCATCCGTCATGAAAGTCATGAACTCAAAGGAAATGCCAGAGATTCCCGACGAATATCATCCTTTTGAGCATCCTTGCTCCTCCTGCATGTTCCGTTCTCTTTGTTGGATGGAGGAGGAGCATGCGGAGGAGGACGAATATGAGGAAAACAATACTGGAGACGAAAGTTCACAAGAGGAAGAAAGTGCGGGAAGGCACTTCACAGAAAGAATCAAAGACTAAACCCTCCTCACCGTTTGAGGTTCGCAGATTTTGTCGTTTAAGGAAGGAGACACTCGCAATATTAGAGGAAAGAATCACCGCAGACTTCAGCATCGCAGAGTGGATTGGTATTCTCGTGGAAGAAGCATTGAGAATTTACGACACGCCTGCTAAAATGCGACTTCTTGCGATGAAATATAATCGCATTCTGAGGGGCGATGAATACGACCCTATAAAAGAAGAGTATAAGCGATTATACAAGAAGAGCATTAGGAAGCAGATAGAAGAGATAGAGAGCAAGGAGAGAGAAGTTCTCGCAAAATTGCGTAGTCAAGGCTTCATAGAATTCGCAGGAAGGCTTGAAGAACTCTTTGATGAAGTTGAGAGAGGTCGTTATGATGACATAGCGATGGAAGTTGAGAGCAAAATACAATCTTTATCATCCGAGATGGAGAGAGAAACAGGATTTCTGACGGTGAGGGAGGCAGCAGAGATGCTCGGTGTCAGCGACGGAACAATCCGTAAAGCGATTAAGGAAGGTTACTGTGGCGTCAACATACGACATGTTCGTGATGAGAAAGGCAGAATTCTGTGCTATAAGGAAGATATAGAGGAGATAAAGAGACGGAGAGAGAGCAAGGGGAGTGGAAAATGAGCAAACGCCTCTCGGATATAAGGGACTTTCGTATGAAGGAAGAGATATTGAGCATCGCAGATGCCATAATCTTCATTCTGCTCTGCTACAAAAACCCGTATGGGAAGAAGAAGTGGAAGGCATACCTCGTTTATCGTAAAGGCGGAACGCTCTCCGTGAGGAGACTTCACCGTTTTGACCTCCGATAACATTCGTTTCGGAGGTCTTCCTTCTCTGCCACTCCTTTCGGAGAGACTTCATAGAAGGCATTCGGGGGAAACGGAAGCTCCCCACATCTTGGTTTTTCCTATGCTCATCAGCCCCTTACGGCTTCGCATCTTTCTCCCCTCATAACCTTCATCTCTTCCATTATATAAATATATCGGTGAGATTCGTAAAGGTTTGTATGCGAATGCCACCAAAACTCGGAGCTGTCGGCAACCCCTCGCAAATGAGACCTTAAATAATTAACGCTTATTTTAAATTTTTCTTTAAATGACTGATATATTTAAATACTCTATTAGTGTATTCTCTAATCGGAGGTGAGCGTGAAGGGATGGCTCGTGAAAGTGTAGGGGAAATGGATGTAGAGCGACGGCATCTCCTCTGGGAATACCGCAAGCTCACGGCGGCGAAGGCGAGAAAGTTGGAGCGACTGCGCAGAGAACTTGACGAGGCATACCGAGAGTGGTCGGCAGTGAGCAAACTCACAGAGATGCTTGAGCGTGGCGAAATCACGACGGAGGAAGCGAAGAGCCTCCTGAATGAAGGTGTGGAGAAGAGATGGGAGTTTCTGCGGAGCAGAGGGGTAGGGGAAAGCGGAACTGCTTGAGACATCGGAGGTGGGCGTGTGGAAATGGCTCGTGAGGATGTGGGAGAGGAAGAGATGAGGCGGCGCTTTCTTCTCTGGCAATTCCGCATACTCACAGCGGCGAAGTCGGGAGAACTTGAGAGACTTCGCAGAGAAAGTGACGAGGTTTACCGTGAGTGGGCAGCGGCAAATAAAGTCACGGAGCTCCTTGAGAAAGAAAAAATCACCAACGACGATGCACAGACCCTTTTTGAGATGATTCTTAGAGGAGAGGCTAATGGGGTATGGGCTTTTTTGAGGCAGAAGGGGGTGCTTGAAGATGAAACTGCTTGAGGCGTTCAAGGACTTTGAGGTGCGACGGCGGTCTGCTGGTCGCATCATAAAGATAACTCCCGCAACAGAGATAAAGGTGACATACGACGACATCAAAAAGGCTGCTGACGAGCTGAATGAAAAATACCCTCAGCACAGATATGTTGTCAAGAAGACGAGAATAAATGGCAAAGAGTTCGTCGTTTTCCGCAGAGATGAGCCAAACGCAAAAGGCATCCCGATATACATAGACACCGAAGAAGGCAGAATATTCGTTCCTGCTTCGTATGTGAAGCGGAATTTCAGGCTCGTCAGAGCAGTCGTGGATTATCGCCTCTCTGCGCTTGGCATACCTACAAGGCGTGAGGTCGTATCATACGGGGCGTGATACAACTATGAACGGAAAAAACGCCCTCAATGAGATGGACAGGCTTCTGGAGATACTCGCAGATGCAGAGGAACATAAAATCACTGAGTTATACCGCAGAGTTTCGCTCACCCCAGAGACAATCAGAACAGTCATAGAGTTCTTCAAGGAACACGGTCTCGTGAAGGTATATCTCAAAGAGGACGGCATATATGTGAGAATCACTGGAAAGGGTCTTGAATTTCTCGCATTGCCTTCTGATAGGGACTGAAGGACTATCTCACTCGCAGACATACGACACACATGGAGGGTGGTCGGGATGATGGAAGTGGTGTTGTTTCTGTTTGGCAAGCCAGAGTGGGAAATAGAGAACTTAGGAGAGGTTTCAGCATCGGAGATAAGGGAGAAGGCGGAGGAACTGAAGGAGCGATTGCAGCGGATTGCGGAGATAGTGGAGAAACTGGAGAACGCAGGTTGGAAAAGAGGAGGGGCAACGCTTTACGACATCATCTTCTACAAGGACATCACGGCAGAGGAGGCGGAGAAGGAGCTCCGTCAGTTAGGTATAGACCCTGAAGAGGTCGGTCTGACAGAGATTGAAGAGGAAGAGGAGGGAGAAGAGGTGGAGGAAGATGGCGGAAGTGAAGGAATTGCTGAGCAGGATTGACAGAACAACTTCAGTGGAGGAACTCGTCGGCATAATCAAGGAGGCTTCCGAAACGATTGACGACGATTTCACGCTTGACCTCTTTCTTTCAGAGGCGTGGAGGAAGTTCTCACTGATGCGGAGGTGACCGACGGTGTTTAAAAAGAGCAAATACTCGCTCAAAATGTTCACCTTCCTGCCTGCCGAGAGCGAGGAGATACCTATTGAAGTCAGCGCTGTTCTGGAAATCGCCCTTCCCTACGATTACAAAGAGCGCCTTGATGTTGAAGATGCTCTGTGGTGGTTCGCATGGTGGGAATGTGTGGGCGACGAATGCATGGTTGCGACACTGCGACGCAACGGCTCGTTTGAAGAATTCACATCAGACTGGGTGACTTTCATGGCAATCATGGCAATGAACCCCTCGCTTGAGGACTTCAATCTCGGCAGTTCAGACGAGGAGGCGGAGTATATGCTGCTCGTGAAAGAAAATGACGGAGAGGACAACGGAGAGAAGACCGCATACATAGTTTCCACCTCTTCTTTCTACAATTTTTTGAACGCCCTCTCACACACTCTCAGGCAAAGGAGGCAGAGGGAATGAGAGAGGAAGAAGGAAAGGAGAGAGGGGAGGAGAGGAGTAGGAGGAAAGGGGGAAAGAAAAGAAGGAGGTGGGAAGAAGATGAAGGAATTGAACCTGCCGCAGTCTTCTTCTTCTTCGGAGGATGAGGAGGAAGAGTGGGAAGAAATAAGGGCATTTCCGACGGTGTGGAAGCCGTCGCAGGAAGGAGACACACTTAAGGGAACGGTCATAGAGATAAGAGAGCGCACATTCGGGAGCAGAGAATACACATCCCTCGTCATTACAACCGAAGAAGGAGAGGAGTTTGAGACGCCTGCACACACCAACCTCTCAAGACTCATCCGAAAGGGCGTTGACGAGGGGAAAATCACTGAGGGATGCGAAATCCAAATAATCCTTGACAGAATTATCAGGAGAGGTGGTGCAAGTGTCTACCTTTACAGGCTCTTGTGCAGGAGAGGAAGAGGAAACGCTGAATAAAGCGTGCAAAGAGTGCATCATATACGGCTGCGAAGACTGCGACCTGAAGTATCCGTGTGAGCAGTGCATCAGAAGAGGATGCGAAATCGTGCTGTGGTGCATCCTTCGTGATTGTGAGATATTCAGAAGGCGGTGCAGCATCAGAGATAAGTGCGGTGCGGTGCTGTGGTGCGACCCGAATGAGTGGAAGAAACTAACGGGGCGATGCGAAGATGTCATACAAAAGAGGAAGAGCGTATGAGTATAAGATAGCGGAGAGATGGAGGCGAAGAGGAGCGGTTGTGTGGCGCTCCCCCGCCTCAAAGGGTGCTGCCGACCTGTTAATCATAACGGAGAGGAAAATAAAACTGGTGCAGGCAAAACTTCAGAAGGGGAAGAAGCGAACACTGCTGCCTTCAGAGGAGAAGGCACTGATTGAACTCGCACAACACATCCATGACTTGCTCAATGTGTGCGTTGAGGCGGTGTTCATGCGGAGAATAGAGGAAGAAAATGAGATAACAGAAGAAGAAGTGGTGCTGTGGCGTTCTCCCGCATGCGAAAAAGATTAATCTACTTCTTTTCTTCTATTTTTTCCTTTATTTTCCTCACAATTATCTCAAATGTTGATTCCTGCTCTTTTATTGACGGATACTGGAGCAAATCACACAGCATCTCATAAACTCTTCTGTCTTCTTTCCAGTATACTGCCATTACGACTATGACGGGGTCGCTTGAATAGAACTTTCTGAGCGTTATTGAGTAATCAGGCAGATACGACATGATGTATCTTACGCCCTGCTCAATCGCTGCAATAGCCCTTCTCCACCTTTTCCTTGCCAAAATCTCTGCAATCTGCCTCGTGAGGTTTTCATCAAGTATGGAACTCTCAAGAACCCTGTCTATGTATGTCGGCTGGAATTCCGAAGGAGGCTTCTGAAGTATAGTGAACCTTGCCTTGTTTCCGAACTGTGGCTCTTCTTCAAACCTCTTGAAAAAACCTGCTTTAAGTATATCGTCGCTCTTATTTTCCGCCAGATAGCGTGATGGGCGAAATCTCTCCCTATCTTCTAATCTCGGAACTTCCTCCAGTGCCTTGTTTGGTGATTCTTTTGGGCACTTGTCACGGTTAAGATTGTCTGTGAACGATTCCCCTTCAATATTCTTCACACTCCTCTCGTTCATATTCCTACTCGTAACGGCAAGATTTTTTGGCTTTTCCATCGCCTTGTTTATTACTGGCTTCTACTTAAAAAATGTTGCGGTTAAAAAAGTGGAAGGAGGTGATGTGGAAAGATGCCATACAGGAACTATGATAAGAGGGTTCGGAACTACGACCTCGCAGTAATTCCCGATGTTGTCCGCAGCAAGTTTGAGGCAAGGAAGCCAGCGATGCTGGACGGGCAGGAGGAATACCAGAAGACGCTGACTGATGTGGAGATTGCGGTGAGAGGCATTCTTGACGACGAGGGCGTCGTTGCGAACATGAGAGTGATGTATCTGAACTTCGCAAGGGCGCTTGTGCGTGGCAGTGGTCATCAGTCAGGCGTGGCTTTGCAGAAGATTGCAGCGGCTGAGAAGGCGAAGTTCACCACATACGGCTTAGACCCGTCCATCCTTGACAAGATAGTGAAGATGGTCATCGGTATGGTCGCATACGGCTCGTAGACACGCTGACTGCGGGGTCGTAGCTCAAGTCGCAATTTTTCCCCCTTTCTTTTTTTTCCCTTTCCTCATGAACTTCATGAACTTCGCAAAATTCACGAAATATTTAAATACTGAGTAGTGGTAGTTCAGAAGTATGGCAAGGTTGCTGTTCGCTCCGCTCATAGCGGTAAGCACGCTCAATCAGGCGAACCTCATCAAGCAGCTGTGCGAGGAGAACGGAATAGAGTGCGAAATAAAGAACTCCATAACCGTTCCAGACACATGGACGGATACCGACGCACTCTTGTGGCTCACGCTGGCAGCTCCGCAGTTTCTCTCCGATGCGGTTGCACCCGCATTGACCTCTTCAAAGCCTCATGCCGCCTATGTCACGGTAGAAGGACTGCCGACGAAGGCGATGTTCGTCAGCACAAACATTCCACGCTTGAGGTTCGTTGCCGTTTCCGAGTTTGTTCGGAATTGTCTTGTGAGTGCGGGTTTGAGCGTTGAGCGAGTTGTGCATCACGCAATAGATATAGAGCAGTGCAAGAACGCAATAAGTCACAGAAAAATCGTCAGGAGACACTTATCTCAAAAGTATGGCGTTGATTTGGACGAATATTGCGTGTTTCTGTTCAACGGGAGGCACGACCCCCGCAAGAATGTTCAAGGCTTGCTGCAAGCATTCAAGTATTTGGAGGCGAAGGGACGCAAAGACATACTCCTTTTCATGATTACTGATGAATCTGTGAAAGAGTTAATGACTATGGAAGGCGTCAGAGAGCGATGCTTCGTAGAGGCGACGACAGGCTCTCTGCCGTATCACAGGGTTCTTGAGCTGATGGCAGCAGCGGATTACATAGTTTTCCCATCGTTTGCGGAGGGTTTCGGATTGCCTCTTTTAGAGGGAAACGCAGTCGGCAGACCCGTCTTGCACACATGGATGCCTCCTCTCTCGGAATTTTCGTCGCAGGATTTCAACTTCACATGGAACTATTTAGAGGAGGTAGAAGTGAAAAATGCGGCAGTCCAGACATGGCTCTTCCATGTCTACACGATGGATATGCTCGCAGAGATGATGGACTACGCAGCAGATATTTATTTCAACCGCAGGGAAGAGTATGAGAACTACTGTGAGAAGGCGTTTGAGCATGCTCACAGGTGGGATTACAGACGCATATACCCTGAACTTTTAAACCTTCTCGGCTTCAATGTGAAGGCGGAGGTAAAACATGTTGAGAAAGGTGTGAAAGAAATAGAAGAAGGAGGATGATGTGAAAGGAGGTGAGTGAGATGGTTGAGGAGATTATAGGAAGGGATGAGGATGAGGAAGAGATGCCAGAACTACCGACGGCTGCTGAGGCAGACCCGCAGATAAAGAAGATAAACGAGTTGCTCCGCTCACTGCTCATGCATTGCAGCAACATTGTGTTTGATGTCGCCGTCTGCGACTGCCCGAATGGCAACGGATGTGGTGTCCTTCGTGATGCGAGGGAGATTGCGAGGGTGATGAATGAGCTGCGAAACATGCAAGATGTCGCTATGAAATACTCCGCACAGCAGGTCGCACCAGAGAGTAGGGAGGGTAGTGAGAGTAAGAGGAGGAGCAGAAGGAAGAAGGGAGGTGCTTGAATGATAAATGGCAATCTCAGAAGGCTCTGAACTTAATGTGGGAGAGATAAAAGTGCGCATTCTTGAGGTCATAGAGACGAAAGATTTCGCAGGCAATCGCCTGTTGCAGGTGGCGTATCAGATTGTAGACGACGGCTATGTTTCACACACCGCACATCTGTGGGTGAGGAGCGAAGAAGAGCTGAGAAAGCGAATAGAGCGGGTTGTGAGCGATTATTTGCGAGTTAGAGACTTCATGCGTTCCCGTATGATGGTGAGGGTGCGGTGAGCGGAGATGCTTTCTCCGCAAGACCTTCTCATCCTGCACTTTGTATTCAGCGGGTTTTTGGGAGGTCTTGCGTCGGCACTGGTGAAATCCAAGAACTTCATGGAATTCAAATCTTTCAAAACAGTTCGCATCTTCATTCTCGGCGCCATAGTCGGCTACCTTTATTATCACCTATACAGTGAATACGACTTCCCGAATGCGGTGATGTCTTTTTGTGCGGGCTACTCGTGCATTGATTTCATTGAGAGCATCACCATGCGTCTTAGACCCAAGCCGTAAAAGAAAGAAATAAAACAAAATAAAAATACAAGTAAAGGGAAATGGGCGAGGAGGAGGCTGCGCAGGAGGAAGGAAGAAGAGAAGGATTGGATGAGGAGGCAGTAGATATTTTTGTTGAGTTTTTAACCTCCGAGATTATCCGTCTTGAAGAGCTTGAAACTCATGAAATTGATGAACTTCTTTATCACAAGGAGAGTTTCGGGATAGCCGACCCGCTGGGACAGCTCATAGATTGGCTGTGGTCACAGATTCGGGGTGCGATTGACAGCGTCAAATCACTCATCAACACAGTAATAAGCACGGTTAATTCAATAAGCAGTGCGGTTTCAAGCGTTTCATCCACAGTATCAAGCATCTTAAGCACTCTTGCAGGCATTCCTTCGGAGATTATAAGCGGTGTCAGCAATCTAATATCTGGCGTAATGGATGCAATCAGTGGCATAGGTGCTACTCTTTCAGGCTACTTCTCGTCGGTGATGGAAGAACTTGCAAGCATTCCTTCAACGATTATTGACACTGTTAGCGGTCTAATATCTGGCGTGATGGATGCGGTAAGCGGCATAGCAGCGACCTTATCGGAACATTTCTCGTCAATAATGGATACACTTTCAACTATTCCCTCAACGATTATTGACACTGTTAGCGGTTTAATCTCTGGCGTCATGGACGCTATCAGCGGACTGGCAGCGACAGTGACAGAGGCAATCAGTAGCTTGATGAACACCATTAACGATTTAACGGCATCCTTGACAGATATGATTACGGGTTTAGTAGGAACTATCACGGAGACTATCAGCGGATTAGCAGCGACTTTAACAGAGGCGATTAACAGTGTGATTGAAACTATAAGCGGAGTATTGGCTTCAATCTCCGAAGCGATTAATGGGTTAGTGGCGTCCTTAAGTGATGTAATCAGTGGATTGGCAGCGACCATAACAGAGGCAATCAACAGTCTGATAGAAGGCATCAACGGCATGATAGCATCAATATCGGAGGCGATTGACGGCTTAATAGAGGCAATCAGCGGTATGGCGGCGAGCATATCTGAGACACTCGCAGCGATTCCTGCGACGATTATTGATGCCATCAGTGGCATAGCGTCGGAGATAATGAACGCCGTTAGTGGCATCGTTGCGGTAATTTCTGATGTGTTTTCCACGATTTCCTCTGTGATTTCATCGTTCATATCAATGGTAATGGATGCGCTTGCGGAAGTTCCCTCAATAATCTTAGGAGCGCTTTCAAACTTCGTTGCATCCGTTCAGGCGTTCTTCACGGAGGCGTTTCAAGCATTCATCTCAACGATGGGGGGTATCTGGGACGCTCTACGCTCATTCTGGGAGAAAGCCCTTGACGGCATCAACAAAGGCATAGGCACGATAACGCTCACACTGCAAGGTTTCATAAATCCTTTGGTGCAAATCGCACAGTGGTTCGCAGGACTTCCAGACAGGATGCTCACACTCGCAATGAACTTCGGCAAGGGCGTCATTGAAGGCTTCTCGGCAGTTGCGGAAACGATTTACAACCTGCCTTTCGTGAAGCCCGTTGTTGATTTCTTCGCAAATCTGCCCGAACACTTCATTAACTTCGCAAAAGGGGCGGTTGACTTCTTCACGAGTTTGCCTGAGCATTTCAAACGCATAGGCGAATTCATCGTGAATGGCTTTATCTCACTCGCAGATGCGATTTACAATCTGCCGTTTGTAAAGCCTGTTGTAGATTTCTTCACGAGCCTGCCAGAGCATATCATAAATTTCGCCAAAGGTGCAGTTGATTTCTTCACTAACCTCCCGAACATGTTTAAACCCGTCATAGATTTCTTCGTCTCAATCCCAGAGCATCTCAAGAACGGGTTTAATATCGTTGTTGATGCCGCCATAGGCTTCAAGGATTGGGTTTTGAACACCGTAGTTCCCACAATAGTTGGCGGTTTAGAAACTATTGGAGGCGCAATAATGGGTGCATTCAAGGGTCTTTTCAACTTCTTCATGGGAGGTCTTAAGGAATTAGGAAAAGGATTGTGGGGTATAGCAGAGGGAATACTGGGAGGTATATGTGGCTTCGTTCAGGAGATAAGCACGGGAACTCCTCACTTCATTCCTGCTCTTCTTATGGCTTTAATCTCGCCTGTCGTAGGAGTTGCAGCGTCATCCTACCTGTCAAATACGCAAGGGGCATTAGGGGCTGCTTTAGCGCATGACACCGCATCCGCATTCCAGACCGCTATTATGTTCCCCTCAACCATCCTCACGGGAGCTCTCGCAGCACAAGTCGCATCCACCATCTTGCATGTTCTCGCAGATAACTTAGACATCCAGATACGGTTGAGTGCACTCTTGCGTCCTTTCGGCATAGGAGCAGGCGGATGGCTTGACAAGCCCATCTCCTTGAAGGGAACTTTGCACTGGTTGGCAAAACTCACATGGAAACTGCCCAGACGGATGGTTGATTATTCAATACTCGGCATCATGTATTGGATAACCGAGCCTTACGGAATACTCATCAAGAGCTCCATGCGTAATATTCTGCCTGTGAAAATCCCATCCGAAAGCAAGCTCATAGAACTTGTGCAGAGGCACACACCACACAAGTCGTTCAAAGATTATCTTGATACACTGAAGTGGGCTTTGCGTCTCAGCGGATACTCCGAGAAGTTCGTTGAGGCGTTCTCAAAGTTGTATACGGAAGAATATGTCGTGATAAAAGACAGGTTCGGGATGGAGCGGAAGTTCCCGACCTCGCTGATTTACGAGCTGCCGACGCCCTCGCAGCTCGCATCAATGATGGTGCATGACCTCTTCTATCCGCATCCTGAAGACCCTGAGCGCCTCGCAACTAAAGAGTTTGAGAAAGCCATGCAGATGCGAGGCATGAACCCAGACATAGCAAAGATGTTTTACATGCTCCACTTCAAGTATCCTTCCCTGTCACTCTTATACGAGTTCATTTGCAGGGTTGCCGCTGGCTTCACATGGGTAGACCTCACACCGTATAAAGAGGCAGGACTCGGCAAAGATGCCCTCTCGCCGAAAGAGCTCGCAAGCAAGTATGCGGGCATGGAAGAAGATGCACTGAAGGGATTATCCGCCTTCTTAGTGCCTTATGCGAAGTGGCACGACTATGCGACATTTGCGTGGTCTCACAAGTCTCTCATTCCGAAGGATGTGCTTGCGAAGGCGGAGAAATACATAAAGGATGACAGGTTCACGAGTGATGCTCTCATACACTTGGACATGATGGCAGACATTCCCAAGCGAATTGATGCGAGATGGATGTATAAGTGGATGGTCATTACTGACAAAGAGCTCAAGCGGATAGTTCTCGCAAGAGGTATGCATCCTGACTGGGTAGAGAAAATCGCAACTGCTGAAGCGATGAATGCGCTTGCGGAGGAGAGAACTTATGCGAGGACTGGCGTAATAAGCACATACAAGGAAGGTTTCATGACGCTTGATGCCCTCAAAAATACATTCAAGAACCTCGCAACCGTCAAGATACTCGGCAAGAATGTTTCAGTCCGCTTCTTAGATGGTGAGACTGAATTATTGGCGCTTCGTGCAAGGTATGACAGAGAGCTTGACATCATGCGTGATTACTTCAAAAGGCTGCTGACCGCATCTGCGGAGAACATCTATGCGTGGCAGGATGTAATGGGAAAAATTGAGGAAGAGTTGAAGCAGGTAGGCGAGAAACTTAATCTGCCAGTTTCGCTTGATGCGGATTACTTTGCGTTGTATGAGCCTGTCAGAGACGCATACTGGCACATGGACACGGTTCGCAGAATTCGGACATGGCTTCGCTACATGCAATACAGGGTATTTCAGCGAATTTATGAGGGTTATCTGACGGAGAAAGAGGTTGAGCAGTTCATATCGGATATAGTTCAAAAGGCGCATCTGACGGATGCGGAGAAGGATGTCTTCACTTATGTTGCGGACTTCATGCGTGGAGGCTTCATTCGCAGGACGAAGGCGGATGCGGTTTTGAGGAAACTGAGCAGAGGAGTGATAAGTGTTGATGAAGCGGTGAAAGAACTTCAAAAATTAGGATTGGATAAGGAAACTGCGGAGGCTCTCGTAGAGGCGAGGGTCAAGATATACACGCTTTCAATAGCAACGATTCTCTCTTATGCGAAGTATGTGAAGGTAAGCGAGGACTTCTTGAAGAAGAAGATGGATATGTTAGGAGTTCCAGAGGAAGACCAAAACTTAATTTTAGAAGTCTTCAAGATAAGGCATACAACGGATGAGCGTGATAAGATAATAAGAGAGACGCTTGACTTATATGAGGCGGGCTTCAAGACAGAGGAAGAAGTCAGAAATGAACTCGCACCATATCTGTATGCGGGTGTATCTCTTGACTTATTGTTGACGGCAGCGAAAAAAGAGAAGGAGTATAAGATAGATGATGCGAAGGCGGATGCAATTCTTCGCAAGCTGGGTAAAGGTGCTATAACCGCCGAAGAGGCGAAAGAAGAGCTGAGCAAGATTATAAAAGATGAGACATTAGTAGATGCTCTGATTGAGAAAAATCTCCACATATACACGCTTTCTGTGGGAACTCTGCTGTCTTATGCGAAATATGTTGAAGTGGGTGAAGATTACTTAAAGAAGAAGATGAACTTATTAGGAATTCCGAAGGAAGACCAAGACTTGATTTTGAGAGTTTTCAAAATAAGGCATGAAACGGATGAGCGTGATAAGATTATAAGAGAGGTGCTTGATTTATACAAAGCAGGTTTCAAGACGGAGGATGATGTTAGGAACGAACTCGCATCATACTTGTATGCGGGTGTCTCATTAGACTTGCTGATTACTGCCGCAAATAAGGAGAAGGAGTATAGGATAGATGACGCCCAAGTAGATGCTATTCTGCGTAAGTTGAGTAAGGGCGTCATAACTGCCGAAGAGGCGAAAGAAGAGCTGAGCAAGATTGTAAAAGATGAGGCGTTAGTGGATGCGTTGATTGCGAAGAACTTGCACATATACACGCTCTCTGTGGGGACACTTCTATCCTATGCGAAATATGTAGAGGTGAGCGAGGACTACTTAAAGAGGAAGATGAATTTGTTAGGAATTCCAGAGGAAGACCAAGACCTTATTTTAAGGGTTTTCAAAATAAGCCACGAGACAGATGAGAGGGATAAGATAATCAGAGAGACACTTGACCTATATAAAGCAGGCTTCAAGACAGAAGAGGAGGTGAGAAATGAGCTTGCATCATACTTGTATGCAGGCGTTTCTCTTGACCTGCTGATTATTGCTGCAAATAAGGAGAAGGAGTATAAAATAGATGATGCTCAAGTAGATGCTATTCTTCGCAAGTTAAGCAGAGGCGCTATATCTGTTGAGGATGCGAAGGCAGAATTGAGTAAAATCATAAAAGATGAGTCTTTAGTTGATGCTTTGATTGCAAAGAGTGTGCATATATACACGCTCTCTGTGGGAACTCTGCTCTCTTATGCGGAATATGTTGAGATAAGCGAGGATTATCTGAAGAAGAAGATGGACATGTTAGGGATTCCAAAAGACGACCAAGACTTGATTTTGGAAGTCTTTAAGATAAGACCTGAAGCGGATGGGAGAAGTAAGATAATAAAAGAAACACTTGATTTATACAAGGCAGGTTTCAAAACTGAGGAAGAGGTCAGAAAAGAGCTCTCTGAATACTTATATGCGGGAGTTTCTTTGGACTTGCTGATTACTGCCGCCAATAAGGAGAAGGAGTATAAGATAGGCGATGCGAATGTAGATGCTATTTTGAAGAAACTGGGCAAAGGTGCTATAACTGCTGAAGAGGCGAAGACGGAGTTAAGTAAAATCATAAAAGACGAGACATTAGTGGATGCTCTGATTGAGAAGAGCAAACACATATATACGCTCTCTGTGGGGACGCTCCTCTCCTATGCGAAATATGTGGAAGTTAGCGAAGATTATCTGAAGAAGAAGATGGACATGTTGGGGATTCCGAAGGAAGACCAAGACTTGATTTTAGGCGTCTTCAAGATAAGGCATACAACGGATGAGCGTGATAAGATAATTAGAGAGACACTTGACTTGTATGAGGCGGGCTTCAAGACGGAAGAGGAGGTAAGAAACGAGCTCTCTGGATACCTATACGCAGGAACTTCTTTGGACTTGCTGATTACTGCTGCCAATAAGGAGAAGGAATACAAAATAGATGATGCTCAAGTGGATGCGATTCTGCGTAAGTTAAGCAGAGGTATTATAACTGTGGATGATGCAAGGGCGGAGTTAAGTAAAATCATAAAAGATAAGGTGTTAGTGGATGCGTTGATTGCGAAGAACATGCCCATTTACCGTCTCACTCCGCTGCAAATCTCTTCGTGGATGGAGTATATTCCGATTGATGTCAACTGGTTTGCACAGAAGACGGCGATGCGAGGCATGCCTCCAGACGAGATGGCTTATGTTCCCGCATACACGACAGCGAGGGTGCTGAATTCAGAGGCGTGGGATTATGTTGAGAGCATAGGGAGGGCGTTCAAGTATGGGTTAATCACGGAGGAGGAGTTCGCAGAAGAGCTTGATAATGTCGCCACGCTGTTCTACTCGCCTGAAGAGCTGAAGGCGATGCTCGGCGTTGAATGGGTCATCCTCTCTCCCGATGAGCGCATCTTCATCCTGAACAAATGGATTATTGAGCGTGAGATTGAAAAGTATTTTGAGGAGGAAGGGTATTATGAGGAGGAGTATTCATCAAGTTCATCAAGTTCATCAAGTTCATCATCAGGTTCATCGGGTTCATCTTCAAGTTCATCAAGTTCATCAAGTTCATCAAGTTCATCAGGTTCATCAAGTTCATCAGGTTCATCAGGTTCGCACAGTTCAGGCAGCGTAGGTGGTTCGTCTATGAAGAAGCCCTCGCATGTTATCGGGAATTACGGCTTCTATTCCTCCTCGCAGTCGTCGCACAGTTCGGGCAGCAAGAGTGAGAAGAGCAAGAAAAGGGGCAACCCGAATGGCTTCTCGCTGAAGAAGATAAGAGAGGATGCGAAGAAGAAGGTTATGGAGATAGCGAAGAGACGCAAGTGGCTTGAGCAGCCGAGAAGGGCGGACTTGATAAGGATGCTGAACGAGGGAAAAAAGAAGAGGTGAAAGGATGCGAGTGCTGATTCTTGCGTTTGAGGGGATTGACTATGAGCTTGCGAGAGGTTTTTGCTCCCCTTCATTTCATAATTTCCCGCACTTATGGCAGCGTTATCAAGGCAGGATTAAGAGTGATGTGGGAAGGTGGGAAGACACGCAGAAGGTCTGGGCGTCCTTTCTCACAGGTATTCCTATGCGGAAGGTGGGTGAGGTTTTAGTCTCAATGAAGGAAGTCGGGGGAAAAGACAGGTTCATTTTGAGCTCGCTGAAAAATTCAGTTCTCTCACACGCCTCTCGTCCCGTCTGTCTGAACATGCCTTGCGTGAATCCGCACAGCAGATATTTCAGCGGAGAAGTCTCAGGATTAGAAGCTAATGCTGCGAGGACGGGTAAGCAGTGGAAGAGCCAGTTCTATGAAGAGTGCTGGCAGTTTTATGATGAGGAGTTTGCCCTTCTGCTCAATGCTTTGAAGACGGATTGGGATTTGCTAATCGCACATTTCAACAATCCTGCTATGGTCATGAGAGTTTTCGCATGCGAGCCGAGATGGGTGAAACGAATAATGTTGCACATCAACCGAAGTCTCGCACAGTTGTGGGAGAAAGTGGGGGATGATGTTCTCCGCATGGTGATTTCTCCTTTCTCTATCAGGTGCAGGGGTAAAGGGAGTGCGTTGAGCGGAGAAGGCTTCTTCAGCACGAACATTCCTGCGATAACGCATGAAGTTCTCAAAGTTCATGAGTTTCATAGAATTCTCACTAAAATCCTGCGAGTGCATGCTTTTTAAGAAGAGGGGAAAAATTGCAATACATCACATCGTCATGCTCAAGCAACTCGTTCAATACGCCCTCTCCTCTATAATTCTTCCTCTTTTTCCACCCTGAACTCTTCCACTCTGAAGAGACCAAATTCAGGACGATAGTCGCAGAGACCTACCCATTTTCCTGCGTCCTCTACGATGCGTTGCATTGTGTCCCGTAAAAGCACATTCGGGTCTTTGTTAATGATTGAAAACTCAAGCCCCCACTCGTCAAAGCGAGGTCTCGCCCTCATAATTCTGCTTCTCTGGACAACAACAGGTCGCAAATCTACTTTCCAGCCATTGTGCTTGAGGGGAACATAGAAGGGTTCTATCTCAATCCCTGCTCTAATTGCTGCGCCGTATGTTAATTTCCGACCTGAAATCTTGTAATTTCGCCCAGCCTCCCGTAACATGGCTTTGATGTTCACCGAAGGAATTACGATGTTCCCTTGAGGGTCTTTGTAAAGTGCTGCCTCTGCCTCTTCCTCAGGCGTCAGATGTTCTCCCCTCCGTCTCTGCGGGTTATTCCCAAGTCCGTTAGGCGCATGCATCAGGAGAGGTCTTGTTCCTTTTATCCGCACATGGTATTTCTCTATCATTCTTCTTTCACCTCCTCCAAAGTCTCCTTATACCTCTTCAAAATCTCCTCCACACCTGCTCTGACCGCCTCGCTGATAGACGGGAAGACGCCTCTCTCAACAAGCTCGTTCAGAGCCATGTATTGCCGAATGCTAATCAGAGCGTTTATGGAAACTTTCTTTTCCCTCCTTCGCCTATCCATACCTCATCACCTATGCTATACATAAGGTAAGGTGTATTTAAATATATGTCGCCTATATATAAATGACGGGGCGAGGCAAGGTGTGGCTCAGGCGTGGCGAGGCACAGGCGGGGAGAGGATTGGCAGGCTGAGGCGGGGTCAGGTTGGGCGTGGCGAAGGCATGGCACGGCGTAGGTAAGGCAGAGCGAGGCAGGGCTTAGGCAGGGAATAAGGCTGGGCAAGGCGTGGCAAGGTGAGGCGGGGTGCGAGCAGGGCAAGGGGCGGGGCGAGGCATGGCAGGGTTTATTTAACACGCACTCGTATATTTGGAGGAGAACGAAGAAAGATAAGGAGGTGAAAGATATGGGGGAAGAGAAGATAAGTGTGCAAACTGGGCAGTTGCGGATTGGAGAGTGTATTGAGGTGAATATTGGCGGTGAGAAACTGCGAGTATGCAAAACCCGTGAAGGTGTAGGGAAGGGTGAGATAACAATAGAGAAGGTTTCCGAGTGAGGCGATGAGAATCCTGATAACAGGGGTAGGAGGCTTTGTAGGCTCGCATTTAGCGGAGCATTTCGTCAGGGAAGGTCACGATGTTTCAGGGTTGCTTCGCACTGTGAGGGTGAAGAGCGTATTAGTTCGCAAGGGCATACATAAGGACATCAATTTGCATCATGCGGACATTCGTAACAGAGACGAGGTGCGTAATGTCTTCGCATCTGAGGACTTTGACTGCGTGATTCACTGCGCAGCGATAGCAATAGTTAAGAGGGCGTCAAAGTTTCCCTCATGGACATACCTGACGAATGTGATAGGCACGCTGAATGTGCTTGAGTGTGCGGAGATGGCAGGGGTGCATAAGTTCATCTTCCAGTCAACTGACAAGGTTTACGGTGAGAAGATGAGTGCGAGGGAAGATGATGCAGTAGTTGCGTCAGGGGTGTATGAAACCTCAAAGGCGTGTGCCGACCTCGCAGTTCAGAGTTTCATGATTTCTTCACTCTGTTCAGGAGGGCGGATAGATTTCATACAAATAGTGAGGTCGTGCAACATTTACGGATACGACCCTTACTCTCCACGCATAATCCCGAACACGATAAAGGCTTGCCTGACGGGCAAATCGCCGATAATATATCACGAGGAGGGAATTCCCTCGCAGAGGCAGTATTTGCACATAAGTGACCTGTGTGCAGCGTATAGCAAGCTTCTCAAGCATGAGGAGAGCGGGATTTTCAATGTCGGCAGTTACGATGTCCTTTCACAAGAAGAGGTTGTGAAAACGATTTTGAGGTTCTTTCCGCACATAAAGCCCACTTATGTAGAGAAGGAGGAGAAGTGCGAGGAGATATGGGCGCAGAGTTTGGCGTGGGACAGAATGAGACTTCTCGGATGGAAGCCCCGCATGACCTTTGAGGAAGGCATAAAGAAAACAATAGAAGAATTCAGAGAATTAAGGTGGTAGAGGGGGTGGTAGGAGTGGCGAAGGTAGCATATTGTCAATGCACATTTGCGAGGGATGTGCAGAGAACGCTTGAATGCGTCTCTTTGATGAGCGAGCATGTTGATTATGTATTCATAATCGCAGATGAGAGCGTCTCGCCGTCTCAACTTGAATTGATAGGGTCAAACTTTGATAATGTCATCACGAAGAGGGTGCATTTCACAGACGACATCCCTGCCTTCCGCAACCATTATCTTGAGTTGTGCGAGCAATACGGTATTGATTGGGTTTTAGTCAGCGACCCAGATGAGATTTTCTGTCACGAGTTTGCTAAAGACTTACGCAAGATTATCAGTGATTTGGAGCGTGAAGGTTTCAACATGGCAGGGATAAATTGCAGAGAGCAGTTTGAGGCGGTAGAGTGGCTTGACGAGTTAGATTTGTTGAAGGAATGCCCAGCAGGCTACCGAAAGAGCGCTTTCTATAAGAATTTGCTTTTCAAGATGCGAGAGGGATTGCGTTATGTAGGTGTCGGTGTGGGCAGGGTTCATGAAACTTTCAACATTCAGCACGGGTGGAGGGTCAAACTGCTTCCTGATAAGTATTATTATGTTCATGCGAAAAGCGCCCTCACAATTTGGCGTAATGCAGCACGCAACTTTGTCATAGCGGGAGGCGGTGATAATGTCGGTGATGTGAATCCTTATTGGAGGAAACTTCGCAATTTGATGCAGAAATACGGAATAAAATCGTGGATGGAGCTTGAGGAGCGCATCAAGAACAAGGATGTGCCTTCTGAGATGGCGAATTTCTTTATAGAATGTCTGGATGCTCCACGCACAAATTACGGTATTGAAACGAGGCAGGCTGGCAAATTCTTTCTCTTCTATAACAGAGAGTATCTGACGCCTGATGTGCTGAGCAAAGTAAGAGAGATGCCGAAGCAGGACAAGGAGAGCAAAGCAAAGGAGTTCGTGATGAAGTGCTACTTCTTCCTTCTTGGGCGTCATCCTGATGGGGCGGGGTTAGAGCATTACTCACAGAAGTTGCTTTCAGGCGATATGAGTGAGGAGGATGTCGCAGTCGCAATTGCGGAGAGCGCAGAGTTTGAAGAGCGCATGTCTGGTTTGAGCGTTGAAGATATTGTGAACAGATGCTATAATTTAGTTTTAGGGCGGAATGTTGATGATTCTGGTCTGCAAACATACGGAGGCATGCTTCGTGATGGTCGGATGACAGTTCCGCAGTTATTACGAATACTCTTCCGTTCAGACGAGTATGCGGAGAAGAAGAGGAATCCGCATGATAAAGATGCGGAGTTTCTTCGTAAGTGGAAGAGGCTTCTTCGCATTCCTTTGAAGGCGGAGACAGGCGGAAAAGGTATAGATAAAACGCCAGAGGAACAATTAAGGAGGAAAATAGAGCGTTTCAGAAGGTATGTGCCTCCGCAGCAGTTCAGGAAGGTTTTAGACATAGGTGCTGGAGACGGCTTGGAAACGCTTTTGCTCATGCGGGAAGGTTATGATGTCGTGGGCATAACTCTCGGCTTTGACAATCTGATAAGGGCGTCGGAGAAATACGGCGTCCACTTATACGAGATGGACATGCACAACTTACAGTTCAGTGATAGGAGTTTTGATGCGATTTTCTGCGCACAGACATTTGAGCATGCCTTCTCCGCATGGCTTTCGGTCATAGAGATGCGTCGTGTCTTGCGAGATGGTGGCAGAGTGTTCATAGAAGTTCCCGACCCTGATAATGATGAGCTCCTAAATACGATTTGGCATGTGAACATGTTGTATCCGAGACAGATTATCGCTTTATTTAGGAAGGCGGGCTTTAAACTCGTTGCGGATTTGAGCAAAGAGGTGAAATACACACTCATCTTTGAGAAGTTGCCTGATGGTGCATTTGATACATGGGGTTATGTGAAATACATAATGACTGACTGAAGATGCCTATCTTTGATGTCTTTCCCACGCAGATACCAGTATTAGCAAGTGTCCTGCCGCCTGAGGAGATAACATCAGCAGACTGGTTTTACACTGCGGAGAGGAGTATTTCAATAGCCATTCGTGCATCAGACGCCGCTCAAGGTTTTGAAGTTGCGTATCCTTCCCCTTTTGGTGCTGATAAGGCGTTCTCTGCGGATGCTTACATCTCGCATGGAATTCCTGAAAAGGATGCTGCATGCGGAGTTGAGACCGTAGGAGATAGAATTATCACCTGCGAAGACATCATAAGCGCTGTTGAGCGTGCATTCATCCATCTTTTCGGCGAGGACTTCGCATACGCTTACGAATTCATATCTCGCTCCCTCACCGTTTCAGATGCATTGAAGGCTTATGAGCGTGTCACAGACAGGGAAATAACGCTCACAGACGGCGCATCCGCTTATGATTTCGTCGGTGACAGAGTTATTGAGATGCTTGACATCTCATTTCTTCAGGACATTATAGGCTCACGAACTTTCACCGCTCATGATTTAGCAACCGCAGCGGATATTGCCGTGACTTTCTTCCCGACTGCTCACGATTCCGCATCGTTAGTTGAACGCATTGGAGACCGAGTGCTTGAGAGTTTGGACATAGGCACTGTGTATGAACTCTTAGCATACAGAGCCATCAGTGCCTATGATGCGCTTGTAGCGGTTGAGAAAGCATATTTCGCTTACAGCGCATCGGATTTCGCATCTCTCACGGAGAGGGGCGTGATATATCCTTATGCTCGTGACCTCGCCTCCTTGAGCGAGGTGGGCTTCATCTCGCTCATAGCTCGTGATTTCGTGAGTTTCATGGAATTCATAAGTTTCAGAGAATTCACAATCTCAGATGTCGCAGCGACAGTTGAGAGAGCTGTTGTAGAAATCCCCGCCCACGATTTAGCATCGTTGTATGAGGTCGGCATCATTTCGTTCATTGCTCGTGACCTCGCAACGCTTGTTGAGCAAATCAGTGAGAGAGAGCTGACACTCACGGATTCCGCATCTCTGACCGATGTGGTGAAATCCTTAGCAGCTGTATTCCTTCTCGCCTCCTCTGATGCTGCGTTCATGACTGAAGTAAGTATTGCTGCACCTCTCATAGTAGCTTCGGACAGTTTTTATGGAATTGAGCGTGCATACATTACGCATTATGCTGTTGATGTGGCGCATCTTTTTGAAGTTCTCGGCGACAGAATTTTCACAGATGTAGATTTCGCATCTGTGTTTGAGGTTCTCGGTGGCAGGACATTCTCGGCATTCGCAGCGTTTTACGGTATTGACAGACTCATTCAGGAGATTAAGGAGGGAAGACTTTTCACCCTTATGTTCGCATTCAACGCATTCGCATACGCCTCCGTATACACGACTGCTTCATACACACCGCCGATTGCATGCGAAGCGCATCTGAGCGTTGACACAGCAAAGGATACAGATGCAATTCTCGCCCTCTTCGTCTCTGATGAGGAGGAAAAGCATCCGAAGGATGCGTTCTCGTCGCAAGTTCTCTTCTACGGAGGCGCACTTCCAGAACTTTATAAAGGACTGTTTGCGTGGTCTTTCAGGGATGATTCCTATGTTGAGCGAGACACAGACTTTGATGGCGTTCAGGCGGAATTCTCCGTTAGAGGTAATTATGTTATGAGGATACTTCAGACGGCAGATAAGACAATATACGAGGTTTTTGACGAAGCCCGCAATTTGATATGCAAGAAAGAATACAACAAAGGCTTCTCAAATCCTATGAGGCTCGTTATAAGCACATGCACGCACACCGATTATGCGTTTTATCAGATATACAGGATGAAGTTTGCGTTTTTGAGGAAGTTAATCTATCCTGAGCCTACGGTCACAATAGGCGAGGAGCAGGAGCGTCCATAAGAGAAAACTTTTTTAAGTATTCTCATCGCATTTTAGGAGATGCCCGTGCAGATTATTCGGGGTGTGGAGCGGAGAAGGGATAAGGAAGTGGCTCAAAGCATCTCTCACGATGTCCAGAGGATTATGAACGCAGAGGAGGCGAACTTGTCGCTGTTCTATGAGCTTGAGGTCAGGGACAAAGATGGCAGGATAATATCATCTCGCAGGGAGAAAAGTCGCTCACTGCTGCGGAACTTCGCTCTGTTAGTTAGGACACTTCTCGCAGGGAATATAGCAGGCGTCATCACGCACACGACGCTTGATGTGAAGGTCAGCATCACGAAGAGGGACGGCTCAACATTCTCCTTTCCGAGTTTGATGTATTCAGGCGAGGAGGAGAATGCACCCGCCGTTATGGAGGCTGCCGCTATGGAGCGTAATGACAACTACGGCGTCATAGTAGGCGCAGGTTCAACAGCGGTCACGAGGGATGACTACGATTTAGAGACGCAATATAAGGACGGACTCGGTGCAAATCAGCTGGTTCATGGCAAGACAACCGTAGAGGATGTTAATGGGACGCCTCCAGATAGCGTGTGGCGTGTCATCAGAACATTCACAAACGAATCTGATGCTACGATTACCGTGAGAGAGATAGGTCTCGCAGTTTTATGTCAAGGCAACTATGTGCTTATAGCGAGGGATGTCCTCTCAACGCCAGAGGACATACCTTCTGCTGCGTCTCTCACAGTCAGATATGTCTTCAAGGTGACAGCATAAATTCGGAACATAAGTTCAAGGCGTCATAATGCGTCACGATGAGCGTTGAATACATCTCCGCATCTGACGCAGCGACGCTTCGTGAGCGTATTGTAGAGCGGAGAGCAGAGAATATAAAGGGAGTAATAGATTTGCTCATAGAGCGTGCCGATGCGCTTCCGAAAGTTTTATATGGTGATTATGTCTCGCACAAGGAGCGAAACCTTCTCGTTGATGTTTTCAAGCTCTCAATCTCTCTATATCCGCTATACTTTCCTGCGGATGAATACATTGAGTATGTAAAGCAGATGCGTTTCGTCACGAGAGGCGACATCATAGAGCCTTCAGACCACAATCTTGTGAAGTATGCGCTCAAGGCACTTGTTGATGCGGTTAAGAAGCAGCTCGCAGAAGGCTTAGTGCTTCCTTACTTCTCGGAGGAGCAAATCTCCTTCATTTCGGGGAAAGTAGAGGACAAGGTATCAGATGTTGAGCTCAAGATAATGCTCATTCGTGAAGTTGATTACGGCGACATCGTGCTGCACATAGATTACAACTATGCGGTTGATGCTGTCAGAGAGGCTTTGAAAATTCTGTGGTATATCATACCGTTTGAGATTGAGCTGTTCGCAGACATCATGCTGGGTTATGATTGCACACTCGTGTCTTACGACCTCATCCTGCAAATCTTCGCAACTTATGATTGCACATTATACGCCTTAGATGCGATTTCGCAGATATTCTTCTCTTTGAGTTACACGCTTGCGGGTCTTGACATTTCTGCGGATGTGCCTCTGAGCGTGTTCGTCACTGCTGTGTCTGCGGATGCACTCGCAGAGGTTCTCGCACCCGTGAGCGTTACGCAGTATTCGCTTGATGCGCTTATTGAGTTGCTTCCCGAATTACAAATAACGCTGTATTGTCTCTCGCTTGAGCAGGCGACCTCGCTGACATACGACTTTCCTCCGCACATCACGGAGTTTCTACCGATTTCAACAGTCGGAGAGATAATAAGAGTGGTGAGCGGATATGGTGACATCTTATTGACTTATGATTTCCCACCACTTGTGCAAGGAGCGGTTCAGATGCTTTTGAGTTACGATTTACCCCCCATAGTTTCCGCCTCTGCGGGGGCATCTCTCGCTTATGACCTCCCACCCATAGTATCAGCACTTGCAAATGTATTCGCTTCCTATGACCTTCCTACTATTCTGACTTCTGATGCATCTGTGTCCGCAGTATGCGAGATAGTTCCTACCTTTATACCTGCGGTAATCACATACACGGAAATTCTCGCTGTGATGGAGGAAACCTTGCATGCGCTTGACGCATCCGTTGCTGCGTGCTATGCCCTTGCACATACATTCCTTGAATCCTTAGACCTTGCTTCTGTGACAAATCTCAATATGTATGAGACGCTACACGCATTAGACCTCGTGCCTGAGGTCATCGCTGAACTGAACACAACGCTCTATTCCGCAGATGCGGATGCTGAAAGCGTCGCAACTATTGAAGAAACCCTGCATGCGCTTGATGCATCTCTCATCCCTTCGTTGCTCTATGATGCGACGCTTTACGCATCCTCCATCACGGCAGAGCCAGAGGCATCTTACGAATACAAACTTCACTACTGGTTATCTCCTGAGTGGAGATATAGGCGTAGAATCACAGTTCATAATTGGACGCAAGAAGTGAGCGATTACGCTGTGATGATAGTCCTCACGCCTGAGAACTTTGACTATGGGAAGGTTCGTGAGGACGGTGCGGACATAAGAATAACGAAGGAAGATGGCGAAACAAAACTGCCATACTGGATTGAGAGGTGGTGTTATAAAGGCAAGAGTATTATATGGGTGAAAGTAGATAATCTGCCTCTCGGTGCAACTGATTTATGGCTATATTACGGAAATCCCGCAGCAGTATCGGAAGAGAAGCCACACGAAGTCTTTGCAGAGTTTTTAAGTCCTTCGGATGTCATAGAGAAAGTGAGGTGCGATGTCTATGTGGGCGGGGGTGCGAAGCCTGCTCGTGTTGAATAGGTGATATAGAATGGTTGAAGTAGGTAAAATAGGAGATAAGACACTTGTGCTGGATGGTCGCTACATTTCAATTTTCAGAGGAGGGACACTTATGAATAAATGGGCATATATGGGTTATCTGCTTCCAGATGGTAATGCCTATATATATAGGCGGAGAGTTCATATCAAAGAGTTGAGCGGTAAAACGCTCACAGATTATCAGATAAGGATAGAGATAGGAGCGGGAGACCCTATATGGGAGCATGCTCGTTCTGCTGGCGAGGATATAAGGTTCTGCTATCATCCCGAAGAGGAGATGCTCTCATACTGGATTGAGAAGTTTGACCCTGATGCGGAAGAGGCGATTATATGGGTGAAAGTTCCTGAGATTCCTGCGAACTCTGAGATAGAGATTTTTATGTATTACGGTAATCCTACGGTTGCGAGTGCGAGTGATGGCGTGGCGACTTTTGTGTTTTTTGATGATTTTGATGATTTAGACATAAGCGATTATACAATAGTGTCTGGAAGTTTTGATGTCGTAGAAGAGCCAGCGGGGAGTGGAAATGGAATATTGAGAGGGACAGGAAGTAGTGCAAATCTAATAGTTCACAATACAGCAAATGTAGACACACAAAAGGTAGTTAGAGTTAAGGTTAGACCAGATAGTAGCACAGGTGCTCCAGGGGTTGTTTTTGGATACCAAGACTCTGATAATTTCTATCACGCAAGAATTAATAACGATGGGGATGAGCTTCAAATATATGAATGGGTTGGCGGTTCAGCAACAAAAAGAGGTAGCACAAGCGTATCAATAAGCACAGGGACATGGTATATATTAGAAGCTATATGGAAAGATGCAAACACAATAGAGGCAAAACTATATGATGTAAATGGAAATCTATTGGCAACAGCGACTGCAACGATGACTGGAGGTTTTTCAAGTGGGAAAATAGGATTGAGAACATACAACACTGGTAGTTTTGATGATTTTCGTATCCGCAAATACACAGAGCCAGAGCCTTCCGTGAGCGTAGGGGAGGAAGAATAGACAGGGAGACTACGCAGTAAAGTAATCTCTCCGCATCATGCCGAACTTATGTTGAAAAGAAGGACACTAACTCTCGCATCAGGGTAGAACTGCACATTCACATAGTCGTTTTCCATAACCGTCACATCTTGTTCAAACCACGACTTTGCAGGTATGACTTTGCCCTCGTTGAGCATGCTTATGATTGCTGAGGCTTCGCCTGCTGGAGTTTTCTTGAGGTATGAGTATGCTTCTATGTTCACGGTGAGTTGAATTCTCAGGCGACCATCTTCGGAGATTGCGACATCCGTTGCGAAGACATCAGACATCGCAGAGACATCCTTCTCAATTTCCTTCGCAAGCAGGAATGGTTTTAAGGCGTTTTTTATCGCTTCAGAGACGGAGGCACGAGCCTGTGCATACAAATCTGCGATGTAAACGGGGTCGCCATCTTTCAGCACGGGTTTGCCTTGAACGCTTAGAGAGTTTGAAAAGAAGCCGTCATTCACATGAACTTCCTTAAGTCTCCTGTTATCCGTGCCGAGCCTATACTTTAAATCGGCGTCAGGAATGATGTCTTTATGCATATACCCATACATATCAACAGCGCCTTTGATGATTGAAGATTCAAGAATATCTGCGAGATTATCAAAGAAAGTTTCATCAACGATTTCGCCACGACGCAACCTCAAATCATCAATCGTTGGCATCTCTCATCCCTCCTCCTTTTCGTTTTCAACATTTTTGCTTTCTTTTGAGTGTTGGGCATCAGAAGGCATCTGGTAACCTGTGAAATGAGGATTTGGCGTAAAAGAAGAGAATGTATCGCCTGCGGAAACAGAGGCGTGAGGCACATATCTCGGAGATGCTGCACGCAAATCGGTGAGAAGTTTCGCAATCTCCCTTGCTCGCTCTTTCAGCGGGCAGTCCTCTCTCTCGCATGAGAACGCTGCGAGGGATATTGCGAGGTCTGAACACTCAACGAGGAGACGCCAGACAATATCACGAATTCTCTGCGCATCTTGCGGGTTCATCCCTCCAGCGAACCTTTCTTCCGACAAGGCAGACACCTCCTCATAGAGTAATTACTATTCTCTCACAAATATAAAATTCTATGGCGGAGGGATAGCAGTGACCCAGAGATTGATGGCATCAATAATCTCCCGTAGGATGCCCTCATCTGCGCCGAGCTCCTTGTATTTCTTAACGACTTCTTCTCGTTCCATAATCTTTTTGAATTCCTTTGAGCGACCCCACTCTTCAGGACGCTTCTCCTCCTCTGTCGGATGATATAAATAAACATACTCCTGTGCGAAGTTAAGGTATAGGAGGCGTTGCTGTGCAACGATGCCTTTCCTGTTGAGAATTTTCTTCACTCTTATTAGGATGTTTTGCAGTTGTAGTTGATGCTCTCCGCCCTTGTAATGCATTCTGTCTGTCCTCTGATGCCACAGAAGTCGTTGCATGTTAAAGAAGAATGTGACGGGTGGAGGCTCGCTTGAACCTAAGATAGTTTTCGGGTAAGGCACGGTGATTTTCAAGCCTCCGATGCGGTTGTGGAAGTCCTCAATACGCCTTTTGAACTCTTCGCTCACTGATTTCAGGTAGTATTCGTCAACGCCGTATTTCTTGTGGACGACACGGAAGTAGCCGACCCTTACGAAGCCGACATGACCTTCATAAACCTGATAGGATTTCACTTCTACTTTTGTTTTCCAGTCGTCTGACCTTCTGAGCGTTATTTCTGCTCCTGACCCTCTCGGCGGCGTAACAATCATGATGCCGACGACTGCGAAGCCGACATAAGAAGCGTAAATCGCTTTGGATTCTGCGACTGCCCACCTCGTGAACATGTCTTCAACATAGAAATCTCTGACCTCCTTCTCAATGAGCGAGTTTTTGTAGAAGTTCGCATATTTTTGCAGAGCCTTTCCTGTGAGTTTATATTCTCGTGTGCATTTTCGCAGTGCTTTATAGTGAAAGTCCCATAGCAAGTTCTCAAGGGGTTTCGGCGAGACTTGTTCAGGGTCGTATATGCTCTCGTCGTATTTTGAGATGCCGTAGTGTGCCTTGTCAATCTTGAGCATCCAAGCGGGGAAATCTGGAAGAGGAAACTTGAGGTCAATGGGCGGGAAGTGCAAGCTCAGCACGAGGTCTAAGTCAAGCAGCAGTCGTATGTAAACTGCCCACTCGGAGTTTGCGAATATTTTAGGAAGTTCAAAGCCCCATTTCAGCGAGGAGAGGTCAATGCCTCTGTCTGATGCGATGCCGTCAACATACTTCAACTTCCTTTCTATTGGCGAAACTCTGATGCCTTCAAGCGTCGGCATCTCTCATCATTATTTTGAGCAGAATATTTATATGACTTCCGCATTATCTCTCTATGAATGACGGGGGAAAAGGGTGTGCTGAAGTCCGTATTCATAGTAACGAAGTTTGAAGACCCGCAGGGAGAGGTAGAGAGGCTTGCGAGGGCGGGAGCGAGCATAGAGGAGTTGAAGCGGAGGTTTTCATCGTTGTTCAAAGGAGAGAAGAAGATAATAGGAAACATCTTTCTCAACGAAGGCATAAATACGATGTGGACTGCGGTTTGCGGAGGAAGTTTCACGCCTTTTGACAACGCACATGCGCACATAGGCGTTGGTGATGGAACGCAGCCTGCGGATGCGACGCAGACAGGATTGCAAGGCGTGAACAAATGCTACAAACCTATGGACACAGGTTATCCGCAGTATGGAAGCGACCAGAAGGCGGTGTTCAGGGCGACCTTCGGCTCTGCGGATGCAAATTGGACATGGCAGGAGTGGACTGTCGCAAACGGGGCTACTGATGATGCTGTGAACTTGAACCGAAAGGTTGAAACTCTCGGAACGAAGGTAGAGGGAACTACATGGGTCTTCACGGTAGAGCTCTCGCTTGCATAATGTCTTTTTACGCTCTCTGCGGGGAGATGAGTGCGGGATGAGAATAGCGTATCTTTCGGTTGCTCCGTTTCTCAGCAGTGGGTATGGAGTATGCACCCGCTATGTATGTCATGCTCTTGCTGGCAAGCACGATGTAACGATATTCTCGTATTACGGCTATGAGGGTTCTGAAATAGAATTTCGCATAGAGGACAGGGATGTGCGGATTGTCGGCGGGGATGCGACGATATTCCATCCTGCGCTTGCGGAGCGGTGTCGTGAGTTTGATGTGTGCATCTTCCATCTTGATTCTTGGATGCTCTCTTCGTATGTGTCATCGCTCAACGGTGCGAAAATCATAGATTGGGCGGTGATTGACCACGAGCCTTTGCAGCGACCTTATAGAGATTTTGCATGCTATCCTGCGGTGAAGTGCATCGTTCCGATGAGCAACTTTGCAGTGCGTCAGTTGAAGAGATGCATAGATATAAATCCGAAGAAGATTGCAGAGCCGATTCCGCATGGTGCTGACCCCAAGTTGTTTTATGAAGAGAAGGATGCGTCGCTTCCCCTCATTCCTGACGACTGTGAGTTTCTCGTGTGCAGTGTCGTTGATAATTTAGGCATGAGGGAGAACATTCCAGAGATGCTTGAGGCGTTCACTATTTTCATGAAGGAGTGTTGCAGAGACGCTTATATGTATATGCATGCGCTTCCTATGAGGCGGGGCGGTTATAATCTCTACGAGGTCGTTTCCTCTTTGGAGGAGTTTTACAATGTGGATGTCTCTTCGCATCTGATTCTGAGGCAGTCGTCGTCGTATTATCCGACTGAATTTCTCCGAAAGGTGTATTCTGCTGCGGATGTTCTGCTCATGACCATAAAGGGAGGCTCTTTTGAGCTCCCTGTCATAGAGGCGGCGTTATGCAACACACCTTCAATAGTGACGGAGTTCTCTGCGATGTCAGAGATTATTGGAGAGCCTGTGTGCGAGCTTAGAGACAACATAGTGGAGCATGAGCGGGGTCTTGCGGTGAAACCCGCAGCGTATATATGGATGACGCTCACATCCTCCCGTCAAGCAGTTCTGAACGCCGAAGATGTCGCAGAGGCGTTGCGCATTTATTATGAGAGCGAGAGCATGCGGAGGAAGCATGCATCTCGCATGAGAGCGCATGTCTTAAGAAATCTCACATGGCAACGCATAGGCGAAAAATGGCTCAAACTGCTTGACAACTTTGATGAATTCATGGATGATGTTTATATTGACACGAGAATTGAGCGAGTGAGGAAATGACAATCATAATTGCTGCGAAGGAGGTCATATCGGGAACTGCGTCTCCGACGGCGTTATCGCAGCCCACGACTGTTATTGATTTAGGTGCTGAGGCGGATGAATACATCATTGAGGGGTATGTTGACCTCTCCCGCATGCAGAGCGGTGACAGAGTTTCACTTCAGGAATCGTTGATTATCAACGGTGCGAGCAGGGTCACGCTGACGGATGCCTCCTTCGCAGGTGTGCTTCCTGAGCCTGCAATTCGTTTTCACTCCAAGACAATGAAGAGGGATGCAAAATACAGAGTTACGCTGACGCAGTGGGACGGCACACTCAGGGATTATCCCTACTTTTTCATCAAGTTGCGTTTCGGCGTCTTGTGAGGAGGGTGGGAGCGTATGAGTGAGGAAGAGTTGTGTGGGAACAAAATAAAAATCTATGTGTCGTGGCTTCGCAAAGCCATAGAGGCAGATTTAAAGGGAGAGGATTTCCACAAGTTGCTCCCGTATTATTGGCATCAGAATTTGAGTCTTGAGGAGTTCGCAGAGAAGTTGCTTGGATTTCTCGGCATTCAGGCAGGGTGGTATCCGCAGGAGTGTGTGAGGGGCGTCGTAATTATGGACGCTAACGGCGTTGTGGAGTGGAGGGGTGGGGCGTTGAGTAGTGAGACGCTGATGCGGTTGCAGCGAGAGATGTATTTGCTCGTGTTCGTTTCGGAGATGCTGAACGAAGGATTGAAGGAGAAGATAATAGAGGAGATGCACGCAAGGAATATATATCCCTACCGCATACTTCAAAAGAACCCCGTGTATTTGCAGGATTTGCGGAAGGAACTCTCAAAGGTTAAGAAGTTTTACTATGTAGGTAACTCTATAAAGGACAATATAGTGGCATCATTCGCACACTTCTACTACATTAATGCGAAGGATTTTGAGGAGCGTTTCAGTAGAGAAGAGAGGGGAGAAGAAGAGGCTGTTTTTTGAACAATCAAACGGACAGTGTGGCTGAGACAACGACTGGTGTTTTTTGAACAATCAAACGGACAGTTTGACGGAGAGAACAGGCGTGGTAAGGGGATTTATATATAAAACGGAGGATGAATTTAAATGGAGGTGATGCTGGGGATGAAATGCTCAGCATGTGGGAAGGAATTCGCAACAGGTGCGACAATCATAAGGACGAAGATTCTTTGTCCTGAATGCAGCGAGATATATGAGAGTATTATAGAAGACTGTGAAGCGAAGATAGCGGAGAAGTTGCTGCGTGGTGACACGAACATAAACACGGATGAACTGCTAAAGGAGCATGAGGATGCGATAAACAGGCTCGGCATAAGAAAAAGCCATTTCAAGGCGGTTATATTGCGCAGAGTGATGACTGCAAGGACGAAGTTCTGAGGGGAAATGCCTCCACGAAAGCCCGTAGGGAGGAGGGCGGAGATATGGGAATTGAAAATGCGACCAGAGTTATTGCATCCCACGCTTGCGAGTAGGCACAAGCAGATGGCGTTTCAGATGCGTGAAGTTGCATTCTCACTTGACAGGTTTTATGAGGATGTTGCACGCATTCTTGATGATGCTGGCGTATTCGGAACTGCGAGGCTTCTTTATCGCTCATTCGGCGAAGAGCTCTGGAGGTTGCGTTCAAACTACACATCAAGGACGCTTGAGATTGAAGCGAATGCAGTAGCGGTGAAGTATTTATTATACGGTGCGGATGGAGAAATCTTACAGAAGATAGGGAATCTCGCAGGAATAGAGGTGTTCGGCATGCTGAGGGGTATAATAAAAGAGGTGGTGGAGGAGGCGCTTGAGGGGAGGTTGCTCGCAGAGGTCAAGGACAAGAGTGTTGCTGCAAATGAAGCTATTTTCAACGACATTTCAATAGATGAGCGAGGTGTAGTTGTGCTTCAGATAGTTGCTGATGCTGCGATGCATCCGATTTTCGTGAGGAATGCTAAGGATATAGGTGCGTTCAACGAGGGTAACGACCTGACTGCTAACTGCGTGTATGAGTTCTTCGCACAGGTAGAGGAGGGAGACATCATCAATTTCAAGGCGAGTGCGGCAGCATCTATTACTGCAAGGGTATGGTGGAAGCCTGCGTAATGAAGGGGGGAGAGGAGAGTATACTTATGTTTTTTGAACAATCAAACGGACAGTTTGACTGAAGAGTGCAAATACTTAAGGAGGAAAAACAATATTTAAGAAATGCAATAGAGAGGTGGAGAGGCACACATAGAGGTGGGAAATGCCATACATAACCCCGCAGGGTGAGCCTCTTGCATATACACCTCAGAGGAGGGCGAGATTTCCATTTCCTCCACAGGGAATACCTGTTGTAGTGCCTCTCATACCTGTGTGGAGCATGTTTATGTATGACAGATACCACAGAAGCGTCACGAATGTTTCTGCAAGTGCCATCTATTTCGGATGCAACGATTATAATGTCTATGCTCTGAATGCGGATGGGACGCTGAAATGGACTTTTAGCACGGGGGATAGAATTACATACGCATCTCCAGTTGTGGATGAAAATGGAGTTATATACATAGGAAGTTGGGACGGCTACTTATACGCTTTGAATTCAGATGGAACGCTCAGATGGAGATTTTATGCAGAGGCGAGTATAAAACTATCTGCGGCAGTGGATTTAACAAGCGAAGTTATTTATGTCGGCTCTGATGCCTCTTATATATTTGCCATCTACCCAGATGGCACAGAAAAGTGGAGGTATCCTACAACGGAGAAGGTAACTTCATCTGTAACTCTATGTAATTCTGATATATATGCCTGTGATTACAATGGATATATGTATCATCTCTCTCCAGACGCCACTCTTATTTGCAGATACTATGCGGAGCATTATATAGTCATATCAACACCAGCGATAGACGACTATGGAAATATCTATGTCGGTTGTTTTGACTATAATTTGCACGCTATTAATCCTGATTGCACACAGAAATGGATTTTTGCAACAGGATACTTTGTTTTCTCCTCACCTTCCATAGACACTTCAGGCAATATATACTTTGGCAGTTGGGATAATCTTCTTTATTCTGTGAGACCAGATGGCACAGCCAGATGGTCTTTTGACACAGGAGGAGATGTCGGAGGAGGTGCTGCGCTTTCAGATGGAGTTTATATTGGAAGTGGCTCTTCCTATTTTTTTGCTCTCACCTTTGACGGCACGCTCAGGTGGAGTTATGAAACGGGAGATGCAATATATGCCTCTCCCGCAATAGATAAGGACGGTGTGATATTCATAGGAAGCAAAGACTATAAGATGTATGCTTTCAATCCAGATGGCACGGTCAGATGGGCTTTCACAGCGGGAGCTGAGATATATTCATCGGCATCGGTTATCTAATGTGTGAAAGGTGTTAAACGGGTTCAAGGGAACGGGTCAGTCGCTATGAACACTTTATATCCGTCGGGATGTGCGTAATCATGCCTTATGTTGTGGTCAGCGCACACGACGAGCAGGTCGTAATCAACACTTAAGAGAAGTTCAAGGCACTTATCTGCGATTTCCACCGCCTTCCGCCGTCTCGCATCCCATTCTGGTGATGATGGCTTCACTTCTTTCAGTCCTTCTAAAAATGGAGGATGCGTTTCCATCACTTGGAAGTATGCGAAGTAGTCGTCTCCTTTGCTTCTTGATATGAAGTCTTCAACCATTGCTTTTGTGTTGAAAACCTTGTGCCACTCCAGCAGGCGAGGCATCAAGTTCTTCATGTATGGCTGCACGAATTGGAAAACCCACCCGTTTGGTATGTAAAGAAAGAGCTGTTTGAACTTCTTTAGGAAGAAGGGTTCTGGTGGAATCATTTTTCTGGGTCTCTGCGTGTGCGGACACTGCGGAGAAACCGCACATGTAGGTGTGTAGCCAGTTAAGAGAGCATGAACAGCAGCGGCAGTTGTCGCTCCGTAGCTGTATGCGGGATGCGGTTTCAGGCTCTTTATGATAGGGGCGTTGCAGCTCATCAAGTATTCGTAATCCATGCACTCCAAGACATAAAACACGACTTTCATATTTTAAAATTGCACATTCAAATATAAAAAAGGATAGGTGAGGGGAGAGATGAAGAGAGGTATCGCATATATTTATGAAACATACATGAACAACAGTTTCGCAATCATATCTCGGCAGCATATAAAGCATTTGAGGCGACATGTAGAGGTTTACGAGGTATCTGATGAGGTTATGGATTATATGATGTGGTCTTCTGGTCACAACATCCTCATACATCCGATAACTTATCGTTTATTAGGGTGGGACGGCTACCTTCGTGAGCGAGGCAAGAAGAGATTGGAGAGGGTAATGCGGGTGAAGCGGCGTTTAGGAGGCTTTGATATTGCGGAAACGAGCAGAATAAGCGACGAAGCTGTCCGCATCCTGAACAAGATGGATTTGGTGTTCGTGCCTTCTTCGTTCTCAAAAGAGGTGATGCAGAGGTGCGGCGTGAAAGCTCCCATTGAGGTGATGCCTCACGGAGTTCATGAACTTTATGAACTTCAGAAATTCTGTGGAAAACCGCTCTCGCATAATATCGCTCCTCTGAAGGCTATGAAGGAGCAGAAAAACTACAAGTATGTTTTGTTCTTCGTGTGGTATTCTGAACATCGGAAGGGAGGCGACATAGTTGCGGATGTGATGAGCAGGATTCAGAAGGAATTTGACGATGTGATTCTTCTCGTGAAGGCTGGCGATGTCATAGACGGCTCAATACACTACTTCAGCTCGCTGAAGGTTGCGATGATTCGTGGCATTTTGCAGGATTATGAAATCGTGCAGTTATACGATTTGGCGGATGTGTGCGTTGTGCCTTCACGGGCAGGTGCGTTTGAGCTCAACGCTCTGGAGGCGATGTGCAGAGGCGTCCCCACAATTGCTACTGACGGAATATGCTTCAAGGACTTTCAAGGCTACTACATCCCGATAAGAGCAACGAATGGTCACAAAATATACCCTCCGCAGGCGGTAATCCACATAGGCGAGGGCGTTGAGCCTGATAAAGAAGACTTCTATAAAAAGCTTGTGGATGTGTTGGATAATCTTGAACACTATAAGAGGGAGTTTGAGAAGAGAAGGCAGGAACTTCTGGAGAAATTTTCGTGGCGTAGGTTGTGCGATGAGATTCTAATACCTAAACTGAGAGAGTTTGACTTTATTTGCGGCAGTTCCTAAGGTCATCTCACGATTTGATGACCTTCGGATTGCCTCCTCAGCTCCAGTAGGTTCACCTCATAGGCGCTGAGAATTTCAACGCCTCGCCACCCTACTTTCATCACCTCAACGGAGAGCCTTTCGGGGGCGCCGCACCTCCCCACATCTAAGAGGTTCAGACACGCATTCACATCTCTGTCCAATCCGCAAACGGGGCACGCCCTTAGGGAATTCACAAGACCCCCGCATCGGGCGCATATTTTGGATGTGTTGTGCGGTGGTTTATAATCCACTGGACTTCCGTTGAGTAAGGCTTTATATTCTATGTAGCTCTGAATGCGGTGGAACGGTAGCGAGTTCAGACGGCGCTTCATTTTCTTCGTTCTCACTGAGACTTCTTGCACTCTTCCACTCTTCTTGTTGTATTTCTTTACCTTTCTGTTGGCTGATTTCCTCAAGCCTTTCAGATTCTCTAAGATGAAGCCATAACCTTTCAGCGTGTCTGCTATGAATCTCGTCGCCTTGTGCAAGATGTCCTTTATCCTATTCGCTTCTCGCTCACCGTATTTTCTCAGAAGCTCGTTTCTCTTCTTTCCCTTCACTTCCTTCTGAACCTTCTTTCTCTTTTCGTGATAGATTTCCCTTATACGCTTGATGCCGAGATATATTTTTGCTGCTTTGCCGTCGGAGGTTACATAAGTTATGTTGTCTTCATTCACATCCACCGCAACAAATCCTTTCGGCTCTGATAAATCCACATGAACTCTTATCGGAATATAAACAAACTTCTCGCCTAAAAGAACTTCTTTCACAACTCCTTTAGCGATAAGTTTTTTGTGATAGTCGGAAAGTTCAAGAGGTATCTCAACACGCTCTTTAGGTCTTATTTTGAGAATTAAGACACTTCGCTCAGCATCTATCTTAAAGATTGTCTTCGGCACTCTCACAATTCTCTTCCTCATCACGGGCTCTTTTCCCTTGCGAGATTTCCAGCTCTTTATGATGGAGTGTGCAACCCTATACGCTTGCGGATAGATATGAGTGTGAAAGTCATACCTGCTCTTGAATGCCTGATAGCACTCCGCATGTAGCTTCTTGAGAGAGTAACCTTTCTCTAAGCCTTTCTTGATGGCGTAGTTCACCATGTCTCTGAAGGCGGTCAGCAGATTGTCTATCTCTCTGCGACCTTCCGCTCCGTGCTTGACCACCGCACTCACCACGACCTCCATTATGTTAATTAGAATGTATAGTATTTAAAAAACTTTCGGAACTCTTCTTTGAGCTGATTTTTGAACTATCAAACGGACAGTTTGGCGAGGGACATAAGCCCAAGTCTTTGAGTTTTCTGCAAGAGTAAGGCATGTATTCTGTCATCTTCCCTCGCTTTCCGCATATATGCTCCACCTGATATTTCGTTCTCCTATAATCAAAATCGGGGACGGTGGAGAAGAGCTCTATGATTTCTTCCTCTGGAACGCCCTTTCTGTGCAAATATGCGACGAGGTGGAAGCGTTCTTCGTGCCTCAGATTCTCGCCCTCCTGCAATCGCTTGAGCATGCTTTGAATGCATGGGGGGTCTCTCATACGCTTTCTCATGCGGATTTGCTTCTCTGTGTGCAACGCCTTTACCGTCTCCGCAGTTTTCAATCTCTCCATCTGCTTCAGAATGCTGATGACTTCGTCGTTCTCCTCGTAATATATGAGCGAAGGCGTTTTGGCGAGTTTTTTAACGATGCTTATGATGTTTTCTTCGGTGCATCTGTGGATGAAGACTTCTGGAGAGATGAACACACACGGAAGCATTGTTTTTGAGTTAAGCGTGTAGGGAAGTCTTGCGAGTCTTGAGATGTCTCCCGACACCTTGACATCTACGAACCTCAACTTAAGATGCCTCACGAGCAGAGATACGAACTTCCTTATCGTTTCTGAACTGATAGGAGTGGGCTTGAAATCTATGTAAATGTGGAAACCCTTCGCACCACTGAAATACAGACGAGGATGAATGTCGCTGTCTATCAGGAACTTCACGATTTTCATGGCTTCTCTGAACACTTCTCTCAAATCATACACGACGACATCTCCGACAGTCTCCTTTTTATCCTCCGCATCAATATCTATGAAAATCGCATCTTTTATCACATAATCTTCCTTCCGTTCTGTGATGAACCTCTCGTTTTTGAAAGCATAGACGGTTGCATAGCAGTCAATTCCACTGTATTTGTGTATGAGCAGAGGCACTTCCTCCACATTTCTGATGATGATGTTGCGTGTGAATGCACTTTTGCCACTGCGGGTATAGAATTTAGCACCGAACTCACGGGGAAATCTGCCCTTCAGATGCGAGTTGTAGATTTCAGCGGCAGTTCCGAAAGTCATCCACTTTCGGATTGCTCCCTCACCTCCAGTAGGTTCACCTCATAGGCGCTGAGAATTTCAACGCCTCGCCACCCTACCTTCATCACTTCAACGGAGAGCCTTTCGGGGGCGCCGCACCTCCCCACATCTAAGAGGTTCAGACACGCATTCACATCTCTATCCAATCCGCAAACGGGACACGCCCTCAGGGAATTCACAAGACCCCCGCATCGGGCGCATATTTTAGATGTGTTGTGCGGTGGTTTATAATCTACTGGACTTCCGTTGAGCAAGGCTTTATATTCTATGTAGCTCTGAATGCGGTGGAACGGTAGCGAGTTCAGACGGCGCTTCATTTTCTTCGTTCTCACTGAGACTTCTTGCACTCTTCCACTCTTCTTGTTGTATTTCTTTACCTTTCTGTTGGCTGATTTCCTCAAACCTTTCAGATTCTCTAAGATGAAGCCATAACCTTTCAGCGTGTCTGCTAAGAATCTCGTCGCCTTGTGCAAGATGTCCTTTATCCTATTCGCTTCTCGCTCACCGTATTTTCTCAGAAGCTCGTCTCTCTTCTTTCCTCTCACTTCTCTCTGAATCTTCTTTCTCTTTTCGAAGTAGGTTTCCCTTATGCGCTTAATGCCGAGGTATATTTTTGCTGCTTTACCGTCAGAGGTGACATAAGTTATGTTGTCTTCGTTCACATCCACCGCAACAAATCCTCTCGGCTCTGACAAATCCACATAAACTCTTATCGGAATGTAGACAAATCTCTCGCCTAAGAGGATTTCCTTCACCTCACCCTTTGACAGCAGCTCTTTGTGATAGTCTGAGAGCTCAAGCGGAATCTCTATGCGCTCTTTAGGTCTTATTGTGAGAGCTAAGACACTTCGCTCAGCATCTATCTCAAAGATTGTCTTCGGCACTCTCACGACTCTCTTCCTCATCACAGGCTCCTTTCCCTTGCGAGATTTCCAGCTCTTTATGATTGATTGTGCAACTCTATACGCTTGCGGATAGATGTGGGTGTGGAAGTCATACTTGCTCTTGAAT
>Ga0190307_1000038_pt1 | contig 43967 bp, 54 predicted proteins | sample 48700745_MG_FD_161653 | JGI IMG/M metagenome (GOLD analysis project Ga0190307, IMG submission 161653) | Hydrothermal vent sediment bacterial communities from Southern Trench, Guaymas Basin, Mexico - 4870-07-4-5_MG | ecosystem: Environmental > Aquatic > Marine > Hydrothermal vents > Sediment ... | reverse complement strand
ACAAAACCCGAAGAGATATGTGTGACTATCAGGGGGCCCGTGGTCTAGACTGGTTATGACGTCGCCCTCACACGGCGAAGGTCCGGGGTTCAAATCCCCGCGGGCCCACCATAACTAACTATTCTCGAAGCCCTTAAAGTTTGGAAATTTCAAGAGCATTTTAGCTCCAGTTAAAACTGAGAACTTAAAAGTTATAAGTTATGACAGAGTTCAAAAATTAAGAGAAGAAAACTCCAATCACAAGTAGGGCATAACGTTATTAGTTAATTCTCGGGATAATTTTGTGCGCATTCCAAAAAGCTCTTCACTATCATGCCATATGCCGATATGAGTAAACTTTTTTGTTTACATGACGGGAACAGAGTTAACAAAAATCTCACACGTAGAAACTTAAGAAAACCCAAAAAACCTTTAACCTCTTTCAGACTATTGTTTATTGGTTAAGATCACGATCTACAACCTGGTGTTGAAGATGGAATACATCATAGAAACTAAAGATCTTACAAAATTTTTTGGAAAGAGGAACATAATCTACCATCTGAATCTCAAGGTCCCTAAAGGGGTTGTCTATGGCTTTTTAGGACCCAATGGTGCGGGCAAGACAACCACTATTAAAATGCTTACGGCGGCTTTGAGACCCACCTATGGAGAAATTAAAATTTTTGGGCTTGAAATGCCCCAGAGAAGAGTTGAGATAATGAAGAACGTTGGTTATATGCCAGAAGCCCCAATAGCCTACGAGGACATGACTATTTTTGAATTTCTAACGTATATGGGCAGGCTTTCGGGTTTAAAGAAGGAGAAGGCAAGAGAGCAGGCAAAGGAACTCATGCGATACGTTGGAGTCGGTAGATTGGCCTTGAATAAAATAAAGGAGCTTTCTTCTGGTCAAAAGCAGAGAGTAGCTTTCGCATCGGCTTTGATTGGCAATCCAGAACTTTTGATCCTCGATGAGCCCACTGCAAACCTCGATCCTTTAGGGAGAATAGAATTTATAGGGAAAATCCTATCATTGGCGAAGGAAGGGAAAACGATCTTCATAAGCTCCCATATAGTTAGCGAAGTCGAGAAGATGTGCAACTATGTGGGCCTTATAAACCAGGGTCGTTTAATAGCCCAAGGAAAGATAAGCGAGCTAACGGAGATAGAAGAAAACGATTACGATGTTTCCACTTCAGATAACAAAGTGGCACTTCAGTCCTTAAGGGAAAAGCCATATGTCAGGGAAGCATGGGAGGAGGAAAACATAATAAGGGTTAAAGTGGATCCAAGATTCCTGGACGAGTTTTTCCTGCAGTTCCCGAAGTATTTAACCTCTCAAGGCGTTCGCTTAAAGCTCTTCAAACCCCACACAAGCCCGCTTGAGAGAATTCTTATGGAAAAGTTCAGTATAGGTGAGGAAAGTGATTAGTGTTCTCTACCAAAACGAGGTGTATAGGCTTTTAAAGTCGAGAAAGCTAAAAGTAATGCTTGTTTTAATGCTTCTTCCTGTTGTAGTTTACTTCTTCACTCACGAGGAGATAACTGAATACAGCGCAAAAGCCTTGGAGATTTCTTTCCAGATAAACGTCTCTCACTTTTTAATAAATTTCTGGGCAAGCGTGATAGGTCAGCTGGTCGCTATAATCGTCATGAGCGATTTGCTCGCAAGTGAAATTGACAGAGGAACGATAAGGCTTCTCCTTGTGAAGCCGATAAAGAAGAGTGAGATAGTCTTCGGCAAGTTCTTTTCCGGAATTACAGCTGTGCTCGTTATCTTTGGCATACCCTACTTTGTGATGCAGATTTATATGGTTCTTCTCTACAAATCGGGCTTTGAGGGGTTTAGGGCAACGTTTGATGACTTCCTGTTCGCTCTTGGTGTTACTGTTCTCGTTCTTGGAAGCCTCGGGGCAGTTTCAATGCTTCTCTCGGTAGTTCTTTCAAGGCCGCTCTATGCATCCCTCGCAAGCTTTGGACTCGTGTTTACTGCTCAGTTCATACTTCCACAATTGCCTTTCTTTGACAACCCTGAGCGCTTTAACTTGAGCTACCAGATAGGGGTGCTCTTAAAGAGGGGCTTTACGCTTCACATCGGATTGGACACCTACAAAGGAGACCCAACTATGAGTGCAGTGTTTTTCGTTAGTGTTATCCTGCTAAGCCTGATTTTCACGCTCTTGGGATTATACAGAAAGGAGTATGGGGGATGAGCCATGAGAAGGATATTATCGCTTTTTATGCTTCTTCTCTTTGCTGGGAACGCTCTCGCCATGTCGGTTGAACTCGGAATAGATGAGGTTTTAATAGTGGATAACACCACCGTAACCTTTGATGTCCCCCAAAACAACCCCAACCTTGTTTTTCTATTTCTGGAGAGTGAAAATTCAAGCCTGGTTAAGGGGCTGCACTTTGGTGAGAGCGTTCTCTTTGAGGGGGTAAACTACACTGTCGGGAGCTTGGATTTAAATACGCTCACCCTCACGCTTCATCTGTCCGGCAACTACTCTACCCTTAGAGTTTTAAAAAAGAGGGACTTTGAGGTTTCTCCTGTGGAGTCTTTTGATGCCTACGTAAAAGTAAAGATAAAGAACACCGGCTATTATGAGATCAACGATACGCTAGTGGTTTCTGCCCAGGGAGTAGAGATAGAGGAAAGGGACATTGACCTTAAGCCAGGAGAGAGCTTAACCTTAAAGATCTCCCCCTCTTACAATCAGCTAACCTTCATGCTAAAGGATGCCAAGCTGTTAAAGAGCATAACGGTAGCTTCTCTCGAAGAACTCGTGACAATCGAGCGTATCTGGAAAGATGGGAAGCTCCATGTTCTTCTAAGAAACCATGGAGATCCTGCTAATGTAACCCTCAAGCTTCTGGTTAGTGGGATGACCTTTGATAAGAAAGAAGTTTTCCTCAACTCAAAGGAAGAGAAGGAAGTTGTTTTTGACAGTGATATTACTCAAGGCACGATTTTGCTGGACTATGGAGTAATAAAGCAGGAGAGCTTTTACTTCGAAATGCCGAAGGTGTCTTTAGTGAGGGCTGAGAAAGAAAACGAGAAGCTAAAGATATGGCTGAGAAACGATGGAAAGGTAGGGTTCTCGGGGAGAGTGTCCATCTACCAGAGCTCCGTCATTGTGGGCGAGCCTTATTTTATTGATGTTACTATAAAACCCAACGAAGTGGTTTATCTCGAGTTTAAAGTTCCTGAAGATACACAGATTTTAACCGTTATGGTTACATCGAGTTCTTACTCTGCCACCTTCCCTATCTCCTTGAAAGCAGAACTGACCGCAAAAGCTGTTAATTCTTATGCCAAGGGAGTACTCGGGGGGACCGTGAGTTATGTGATAACCATTATTGGCAATGGAAAGGTGGAGTTTGGCATTAGCGGATTGCCGGACTCTATAAAAGCCTACTTCTATTATGGAGATACTCAAGTTAAGGAGCTCGATGTAGTTCAAAATGCCCAGGTGACTCTTCTTTTAAAGCTTCCGAACTTACCGCAGGGCTTCATGCTCAACGAGCCGATCGATTTTAACGTGACAATCAATGACATCGAGATTCCCTTAAAGCTGGAAGTTGGTGGGATGGGGATACTGCCAGTTTATGGAGATAACTGGCTTGCCAAGGTCAATTATACAAGCGAATACCACCATGTAGACTTGCCTTATAGGGTATTCGGGAATGAAATAACTCCTCCCTTTGCCTTCGAGCCTTGGAACGGGGAGAAAATCGCCATCCTCTACGGAAGATACATACGACAGGGAAAGGATCTCAGAATACATCTCCTAGACCTTTCGGGGAAGATTATCGCATCTTCAACTCAGGAGAGAGGAAGGAGCGATTATCTAATATTCAACGAGAGCGAATTTATGATAATGGTTGAAGGAGAGGGTTATTTCGAAGGAATCTTGTTGGTGTCTGATTACCTCAACGAGCTGAAAAATGTTAGCTTTGAACTTAAAAAGAGGGAATTTGGCGAGAGATTAAGGACGTTCATAATAAACGCCGCTCCACTTAGAGGGCAAAAGCTAAGGTTTTCTCTCTCCTCAGATAGAGAGGTGGAGTTAAGGGCGTATTACTTCACATTGAACAATGAAAAGGAGAACTTTGATCCTTTATCCACGAACTTCAAGGGGGTCTTTAGGGAGAGAGGGAAAGCCATTGAAGGAGAACTTAGCATAAGGAGCTACGAAGACTTCATAGCCGTGGCAGTAATTGGAGAAGGAAATGTCACTCTAAACTTTGAGAAAGCAGGTAGAGGAGTCGAGGTTGGCGAATTAAAGTCAAGGGAAGTATATCTTATAATTGCGGCACTGATGCTTCTCCTTGCTGTGGTGGTATATTTAGAAAAGAAAATGGGATAGAATGGATCAGAAGATGAGCGGTGCCCTGTACTCGCCCCATACTTCCCTTAGGACATCTGTAACCTCACCAAGGGTTGCAAGGTGCTTGTGGGCCTCGATGATGTAGGGCATTAGGTTCTCATCTTCTGTTTCCGCAGCCTTCCTTAGCTTATCCAATGCCTCTTCGACCTTCTTGTTGTCCCTTTCGCTTCTCAGCTTCTTAAGTCTCTCAATCTGCTTATCCCTGATACTTGGATCTACTTTGAGGATCTCAACCTCTATTGGCTCGTCAACGACAAATTCGTTTACACCAACGATAATGCGCTTCTTCTCTTCGATTTCCTTCTGATACTTGTAGGCTGAGTCTGCAATCTCCTTCTGGATGTATCCCCTCTCGATGGCCTTCATCATACCACCCATGGCCTCGATCTTCTCTATGTATTTCATAGCTTCCTCTTCTATGTGGTCGGTGAGCCATTCAATGTAATAAGCACCGCCAAGCGGATCAATTGTATCCACAACACCGCTTTCATAGGCTATGATCTGCTGTGTCCTTAAGGCTATTCTAACGCTCTTTTCCGTTGGAAGAGACAAAGCCTCATCATAACTGTTGGTGTGTAGAGATTGAGTTCCTCCAAGGACTGCTGCAAGGGCTTGGATTGCGACTCTTACTATGTTGTTCTCGGGTTGCTGAGCTGTTAGTGTTGAGCCAGCTGTTTGTGTGTGGAATCTAAGGAGCATTGACCTTGGATTTTTGGCGTTGAATTTTTCTTTCATGATCCTTGCCCATAACCTTCTCGCGGCTCTGAATTTGGCTATCTCTTCAAGGAAGTTGTTGTGTGCATTGAAGAAGAAGCTCAATCTTGGGGCGAACTTATCAACGTCCATGCCCCTTGCTATAACCGCTTTAACGTATTCAATACCATCCGCCAGTGTGAACGCTACCTCCTGGACTGCATTCGCTCCCGCTTCCCTAATGTGGTAACCGCTTATGCTTATTGAGTTCCACTTTGGAACGTTTTCAGCGCAGTACATTATGATGTCCGTTGTTAGCCTCATGCTTGGTTGGGGTGGGAAGATGTAAGTACCTCTGGCAATATATTCTTTAAGGATGTCGTTTTGAACTGTACCCCTAAGCTGTTCTTGGGGAACACCTTGCTTCTGCCCGACTAGAATGTACATTGCCAAAAGATTTGCCGCTGTGGCATTAATCGTCATTGACGTTGAAACCTTATCAAGGGGAATTCCATCGAAAAGAATCTCCATGTCCCAAAGGGAGTCTATTGCTACACCAACTTTTCCTACCTCTCCTTCGGACATGGGATGATCGGAATCGTAGCCGAGTTGGGTTGGCAGATCAAAGGCAACGCTCAAACCGGTCTGTCCTTGCTCGAGAAGGTATTTGTAACGCTTGTTTGATTCTTCAGCCGTTGCATAGCCAGCGTACTGTCTCATTGTCCAAAGCCTTCCCCTATACATGGTGGCGTAAACGCCCCTAGTGAATGGATATTGACCGGGAAAGTTGAGCTTTTCCAAATAATCCCAGTTTTCAAGATCCGCTGGTGTGTAAACTCTCTTAATCTCAAACCCATCATCTGTCATGAATTTTTCTTTTCTTTCAGGTCTTTTTTGAATGAACGGCTTTACAGTTTTTTCTTCCCACTCTTGCTCCACCTTCTTAATCCCCTCAATCTTCTTTTTATCGAAAGTCATTAACACCACCGTAAAGGGATATGTTTTAAGCCTATAAAAATCTTTTACATATTCAAAGGGTTTGCTTTCTATTGGACATTTTATCCAGTCTTTAAAAAATCAGAAGAAAAGAAGAGTCACTCTTTCCACTTTGGATTGTCCTTGACGACTGCTTTTCCGTTTTCTTCGACCACTATCCTAGAAAATCCTTTCTCTGCAATTGTTCCATAATCATGACCTGCATCTGCTGGATATAGTGCGAGGAATATGAAGGGTTCCTCGCCGGTGTTTATGCTCCTGTGGGCCCAATATGGGGGAACGTAAACTATTGTACCGGGCTCCATCTCAATGAACCTTGCTTCTCCTTCGGGTGTCTGAAGCAACATGCCTCCCCTACCTTTAAGGGCGAAATAAACCTCAGCTCTGTCTATTTTTGAGTGATAGTGCCCTTTGGTCATGAAGAATTCATTTCCAACTTTACCGGGATACAAAACGGTGGTTGCAAAGTTTAAGTCTCCCTCTTTCTCCTCCTGTTCTATTGCATAGACCTCATAAACTACTGGATCTCCCTCTTCCACCATTTTTTTCCATGCCTCTTCATCGATAAAGTAGCCTTTCATGTCGCTAAGTCTTCTGACACTTTTTTTTGCCTTCTCAATAATTCCGGTTTCAAAATCGAGCTTAACACCAAAGGGCTCTTTGTACTTCATTTTTTCACCCCGTTAGATGATTGGGCTTTTTGTATTTTAATCTTTCCCTTCTGTATCACCAAGAGTGAAACTAAAGGATAGACTGGAGAAGAAATGCTATCCCTATTGCAACTCCCCAGTAGCCGGGATTCCATCTTAAAACTTTGTACCCATCTAGGGGAGGAATCGGAAGAAGGTTAAAGAAGGCCAACCACAGATTTATAAAGGCTGTGTAGTATAGAGAAGCCCATAGAATACCGGAGAATTTTCCTAAGATTAATAAGATTAGTGCAAAAGTTCCCACGAGTATGTTTGTCGCAGGTCCGGCAAGGCTTATCTTTCCATAAATCTCTCTATCTTCCCAACCCGCATAGAGAGAATAAACTTGAACCGCTCCAACTGCGGCAAAAATGAATCTAAGCCCAAGAAGCTTGTTTAATATCCCCAACAACAAAGCCAGTATAATTCCGGTGTCCCATCTCCTATAAATGGCATAGTACCCGTACTTTCTGGCAACTTGCCTATGGGCAACCTCATGGAACACAAATGCCGTAAATATCCCAAGGATAACATAGGGGATTAATCTGAGCTCAAAGCGGGAAAAAACAAGGATAAGCACGGTGAAAGATATAGCTAAATCTTCGAGTTCCTGCTTCCTAAGGTCGAGCACCATTGCTCATCTACCTCTAATCTCGATCTTCTTCCCAAGAACGAGCTCTGCTGCCTTTACAGCGCTCCCTCCACTTCCTACGGCTATCCTAACCTGATCCTTAGGAACATAAACGATTACCTTGTCTCCTTCGTATTCGATGTCAAGAATCTCAACCTTAAGCATGCGCTTCAGTTCTTCCCTCATTTCCAACCCCATGAAAAGTTGTAAGGAGGGAATATAAAGTTTAGGCTAGTCGAAATCCCATATCGTTCTTCCTTTGTAGAACATCATCACATATCCGCAGGTTTCGCATATTACAATCTTTACCTTGTGTGCCGTGAAGCCCCACTTGCTATCCAGCTTACCTTCTTCAACCCTAAAGCTCGTTCCTCCACATAGCGGGCATTTTAAGTGTTGTCTTTCCATGATATCACCTTCTATTATTTTGTTATTGTTGTATAAAAGTTCTTCCCTTCCTTGTAAGAATTCAGGAGTTTTTCTATACCCTTTTTGTGCCCGAGGCCTACCACCGCTACCACTTTGGGCTTCTTAATACCCCTTATCCTTAGTTCATCAACAATTGCCTTTAAATTCCTCGCCATTGTCTTGTTCCTCTCTTCCACAAGGACTTTGAAGATGTAAGGATAACGGAGCCTAAATCTGTGCATCATTAGTTTGTAGCTCTCCATGATCTCCTCCGGACTTTCTGCCTCAGGTGCGATTGGAAGAAAAACAAGAGAGCTCTCGAGCAGGAGGAATATCTTCTCTCTCAACGGTGCTTTGAGAAGCTTTCCTATAATGCTTTGAATGTCCTCATCAATTAGATAAAGCGGTATCCCAAGAAGAGATGCCATCTGGATTGCTTCCATCATTTCCTCCCCCGGCTTCATCCCAAATTCTTCCCCAATCTTTTCCTCAACTTTCATGAGTATATATCCAAGAAGTGCCTTTTTTCCAAGCTTTAATGCTTCTTGGAATGTTATCCTCTTTGGAGATTGGAGTGAGTAAAACCTCTGCCTGTCGAGTTCAATGGCAACTGCATCGGGTTTCTCCTTTAATATGATTCTTCTTACCTCTCTTCTGCTTTTTGGGAATACATGCATTGTACCAATTATTTTAACGTAGCGAAGATAGCTCATACTCTTCACCGATCCTAAGCACATCAAAGTCCCTGGGGATTATAAATTTATGCCTGCAAAGTTTCTCCGCTCCCTTTTTGTATTCTTCATATGTATATCGAGGGGCTCTATGGAAGAGAACTAGGAGTTTAACCTTTGCTTTTTCCGCAATTTTACAAGCATCTAGGATGGTTGAATGGTAGCTTTCACCCCTATCTTCCTCTTTGAGGTAAGTGGCTTCGTGAATCAGTACATCTGCCTTTTCAGAAAAAAGCTTTACCCTCTCACAGGGCTCGGTATCGCCGGTATAGACAACCTTCACTCCCTTCCTTGGCTTCCCCGTTACGTCTTCAAGGTAGATAACTTTACCTTCGATTTCAATTTTCCCTTTAGTTTCAAGCTCCTTCATCCAGGGGCCGGGCTTTAGGCCGAGTTCTCTAATCTTATCCAGGTCGAAACTCCCTCTTTTATCCCTCTCTTTGAAAACGTAGCCTAACGCCGGAACGCCATGCTCAACTTTGAAGCTCCATATCTCGTAGTTTTTGAATCTCAACCTTGCCTCTCCGAGTTCATGAACATGTATTTCAAAGCTCGGTCTGAAAAACCCACTTTTTAGGTAGTTTTGAATAAATTCAAAGGTGTATTTTGGCCCATAGATGTGGAGGGGCTTTTCTCTGTTCCACAGGGTCATTGTCTGGATGAGGCTCATTAAGCCTAGATAATGGTCTCCATGAAAGTGAGTTATGAAAATCTTCTCTATCTTCATCGGGCTTATCCTGGCTATGTTGAGCTGCCTCAGAGTTCCCTCCCCAACATCCCACAGAATTATCTCGCCTCCATACTTTAGGGCTATAGCGGGGACAGTCCTCTCTTTGTTTGGCATTATTCCTCCAGTCCCAAGGAAAATCACTTCAAGCATGGTCTAAAATCCACGTGACAGTTTAAAAGGTATTTCCTTTTAGATTATTTTCTCTTTTCGTGTATCCATAGGATAGCACTGAGCATTAATGCCAAGATTGAAATTCCAATGGCAACATTAGCTTTTCTATTATCGGGAGGAACCACGTAATAATCTGGATTTCTATGAACAGAGGCATCAAGGCTTATTAAAGAGATGGCATCTCCAAAGTATCCGAAGCTAATTGGGCAGTTTACCTTCTCCTCAAATATGTTTTCGTTATCAATCCAGACCTTCAGGATTCGCTCTCCGTTGGGAATTCTCATCAAGTACAACTTTAAGCGATGAATTCTTCTTTGCGAAAATGTAAAGCATTCCTTCTTTTTGCCGTAATATAGTGTGTACAGCTCAATGCAGGCCTTGTTGTCCTTTACGAATACTCTTGATGGTTTTCCATTGCCAAAGTCAAAGACCAGTATGTCTCCTTCACTCATTAACTCAAACCACGCGTCGATATACGCCGTATCCCATAATCTCCCTCCAAACGGGAAGTCAAATTGTGTGCGGTTCTTCCAGTCTTTAATGAGAAGGTCTTCATTTATCTGCTCCTTTTCATTGATATAGTAAGCCACTGCAATTGTGGAAGCATTGGGCGGAAGATTCAGACACAGAGTTACTTCCCCACTGACATTTCCTCCTGAAATCCATATCCACCCATCTTTTACCGAAACTGTAAAATTTTTGCTCCCATCCTTCCATCTTAACGTGCCTGAAACTTCTTCCCCTCTATACTTGTAAAGACGCGCATCGATTCCCAAGAGCTTTCCTGAAGCATTGAAAACTAGCTCTAATGGAGGAGTTTTGGTTATTCCTCCCTCCTCTTGGTACTCAACTGCTTTTTCAGTCTTAATGGTAAGATCTGTGAGCCTCTCGATATCTAATGTTGCGAAAATCCTATACCCTTCGGGCATCATTTCACAAGAAAAATTTGGAAAGAGGTAGATGGTAAAGTGATCATAAAGTTCCAGCGGGACGTTTACATACAGGTTTTTTCTAAGCCATTTAATTTTTGCCGAACCCTCTCTCACGATTTCCCCGTATTGATAAACCGTATAACGGGCCGAGGCGTTGCAGGATTCATTTGTTATGAAGACAAAATCGAGCCACTCAGCCCTATAGTTTGGAGGGATTACCACATGAAGAGGATTGCTGAAGTTTCCATCAAGAAGTTTTGCACGATCAAGCCCCTCTGCTGGAGGAACATGGATGAGAATAACGATGAGAAGCGAAAATATTACAGTTTTGTGAGGCTTTATTTTTGGAGTTTTCATAAAATCCCCTTTGTTTTTACTTTAATTTCTTTTAAAAAATTTCTGTTCTCCCTCGCAGAAATCAAAAGCTTAGAAGATTAGGGCATTTAGGCCCTTATGTTGGGAGTGTACAATGGGTTTAAATACCTTTATTCCTAAATTACTTAGGTGGGGAGAATGGAAGAAATCCTTAAAGCAATTCAGGAGAAAGACGGCAAAAGAGTGGCAAGTTTGCTCTATTACAAAGTGGATGAGCTGAGTGAAGAGGACTTAAGAGAGGTTCTTGAAAAGGCTGAAAAACTGGCCCTCAAGTGTAAAGACTATGAGTTGTATAAACTTGTGGTGTATTATTTCCTTGAGTTTCTAGATGTTAACAAGATTGAAGAGTTTGAGAAGCTCGCTAAAAAGGAAGATAGCTTCGAGGCTAAATATCACCTTGCCGATTTGTACTATCTTCTAGGCGAATTGGAAAAGGCACTCGATCTCTACAGAGGTATTCTTGAAGAAGAGACAGAGAAAGGAAACCTGGAGAACATTGCGAAAGTTTACTACAACATGGGACTAATTCATAAGGAGCTTTTAGAGTACGAGAAGGCATTGGAACTTATGGACAAGGCAGAAAAGGTCCTAGAAGAACTTGGGAGGGAAGAGGAGATAAAACAAATAAGGATCCACAAAGCTTACATAACCTTCGAAATGGGAAAAATAGCGGAGGCAAAGGCCGAGCTTGCTGAGCTTCTTTCACAGGATCTAGACAACAAGCTAAAATCTCAAATACACCTTATCTTCGAGGAAATATTCGAAGATGAAGATAACTACGAGGCCGCTCTCCATGAGTGCCTCTATGCAATGCTCCATGGAAAAGGCAGTGAGTACTTTGATATTGCATTTGACGCCCTGATAGATGTATTGTGGCAGATGATGCTTGAGGATAGATTTGAAGATATCTACAACAACATGGACATGTTTGCCAAGGCATTTCCAGAAATGAAGGAGTTCTTTGAGGGAGTAAAGGCAGTAGCTTTGTACAAGGATGGTAAAGTAGGAAGGGAAGAAGTTAGTGACTACATAGCCAAAATAAAGGACAGAAGACTCTTGAATCTTCTTGAGTTCTTGAGCGAGGCAGAGCTTTAATTTTTCTTGCTTTTTAGGTGATCTTTATGGAAGTCAGAGTGGCAAGACTTGAAGACTGCAAAGGCATAGTCCAGGTTCACTGCTCTGGGGTTGAGAGATGGATAAAGAAAAGCGAGGGTAAAGAGGTCAGTTATGAGGAGCTTAACATAGAAGAGCGCTATCTTCACGGCGGCCCGTGGATGAGCATCGAAACCTGTGCAGTTCATCTAAACAATCTTCTCTTAGAGGGTCAATTTCCAATTGTAATGGAAGAAAACGGGGAGATAATAGGGAATGCGGAAGTTTTGATAAGCGAGGAGCCCATAAAGGGGAAGATTAGGAGAATTGCCCACATAAATGTTCTTGAGGTGCATAAAAACTTTAGAGGTAAAGGAGTGGGAAGGACTGTTGTTAAGTTTATCGAAGATCTAGCCCGCAAGAAGGGCTGTGAGCTAATTACCGTAACACCCGAAAAATCAGCAATCGGCTTCTATGAAAAGTTGGGGATAAGAGATATCCTTCACGATGCCAGCTTCGTGGAGTTTGATCTAAGCTCTTTCCCACGCATGGAGACTAGACTGGAGGTCTTTGAATTTTCTTGGGAAGACGTTAAAAGCTTGGAGATGATCGCAGGGAAGTTTCAGAGCTCATACCATCACTGGTTTGTGGCGTTTAAAGATAGAATCGCCGGAATAGATGACAGAGTTTACTTCGAAAGTGGAAAGATTGGAGACTCTTATTATGTTCTCGAAGAGGTCTATTATAGGGGGTCTACTGTCACGGGCTATTTTTGGGGTAGGAAAGAAGATTTCCCTCTTTTGCTCAGCAGAGCGAAGGAGCTTGGCTTCAAAAAGCTCCGTACGATAATTAAAAAAGATCTTGTGGAGAAATTCAAGCCCAAGGCACTTGATAGCGTCATTATACTCGCGAAAAGCCTTTAATCTTTTTTAAGTCGCTTTTGGAGTTCACGTTAAAGAAGCTCTCTTGCCATTCTTCCGGAAGAGTCTCTATTTTGATGTACCAAGGCTTGGAGAGCTTTATTGCCTCATTGAGCATGTATCTGCCCTTGGTTATCTGTTCTTTCAGTATTTCCAGGAAACTTTTTGAATATGCAGCGTGGAGGGGTTCTAAATAGCCGTTCTCCCACTTTGGAACGCAAACATAGGGCTTAAGTTCATGGAACTTCTCCACGATATAGTCCACAAACTCCGGTTTTACGGAGGGCATATCTCCGGCAATTACAAAAGCATCCCCCAGTTCGTGGAGAGCTGTGTAAACCCCTCCCGCTGGACCTATTTCAAGCTCGTCGGTGATAATTCTAAAGCCAAGTTTTTCAAAGGTTTCTTGTTTGTCTTTTGAGGTCACTATTACAGCTTCCTCTATTTTCTCTGCTTGCAAAACTCTCTCTATGCTGTGGAGTATTAGGGGCTTTCCGCTAACCTTATAAAATAATTTCTCCTCTCCAAAACGCCTTGCTTTTCCTCCAGCAAGCACAGCGGCAATCATGTCATTTCAACTATAGTTTCGTGAGATTTTTATAAAAATGTCTGTGTCAGTTTAACATTTATTTGTTAATCCACTTCTTAGTTTTTCGCCAAAACTGTTTTAAGGATGTTAGTTTGTTAACTATGGGTAAGGAGCCATGCCAAGCTACATAGTTGTTGGTGGTCAATGGGGAGATGAAGGGAAAGGTTCAATAATCGCATATCTTGCGATGCACGACAAGCCAGAGATCATAGCAAGGGGAGGGGTGGGAACAAACGCGGGACACAGCGTTTTTATAAATGGGAAAAAATATGCGGTAAGACAACTTCCTACGGGTTTTATGAACAAAGAAGCAAGGCTTCTCGTTGGGGCTGGAGTTTTAGTTGATCCTGAGGTGTTCTTCCATGAGCTCGAGCACCTAAAGGATTTTAATGTCAAAGATAGGGTAGGAATTGACTACCGTTGTACAGTAATAGAGCCGAAACACAAAGAACTCGACAGAACAAATGGATACCTCCATGGAAAGATAGGAACTACCGGCTCTGGCTGCGGACCAGCTAATGCTGATAGGGCATTAAGAAAGGCAAGACAAGTAAAGGATATCAAGGAGCTTGAGCCATTCTTAACTGATGTTGCACAGGAAGTCAACGATGCCCTCGATGAAGGAAAACTCGTTTTAGTTGAGGGAACTCAAGGATTCGGTTTAAGCCTTTACTTTGGTACCTATCCTTACGTTACGTCCAAGGACACATCGGCCTCAGCCATAGCAAGCGATGTTGGAATAGGGCCAACGAGGGTTGATGACGTTATAGTGGTCCTCAAGAGCTTTCCAACAAGAGTTGGTGCCGGTCCATTCCCCACAGAGATGAGTGAAGAAGAGGCAGATCGCATGGGCCTTGTTGAATACGGCACAGTTACGGGAAGGAGGAGAAGAGTAGGATGGTTTGACTTTGAGCTTGCAAGGTACTCCGCGAAAATTAATGGTGCGACAATTTTAGCAGTAACCATGCTTGACAAATATGACAAAGAGGCATTTGGAGTCACAGAGTTTGACAAGCTTCCAAAGAAAGCAAAGGAGTTCATTGCAGAAATAGAAGAAAAGGTTGGAGTGCCGGTGGGCCTTATAAAGACAGGGCCTGAGCTTGAGCACATCATTGATTTAAGGGAAAACATTTAGCGAAGAAATTTCAGAATTTTTCTTTTAATTACCTCTTTTTCCATTGTTGCAATCTCTTCTAGTGAGAACTCTTGTTCAAGCCAACAGATGAATTTGTAGCCAAGATAGTAGCCTAGGCATTGTTCTCCAAAAAGGGTGTACCAAGAACCAAAGAATGGATTTAAAGGCTCTTTTTCTTCAACTCTTCTTAAAAATTCCTTTTTGATGACTTCTCCATGCTCTTCACACCACTTAAACCAACCCTTTTCTTCGAGATGCCAAGGTCTCCCACTTATTAAATCCTCAACCCTCTGAGCAAATCCTTCCGTGTAAAGCCATATTATCTGCTCGTCTTCAAGCTTCTCTATATTCTCTCCCCTTAACAGCCAGTGGACTAAGTGGCCAAACTCGTGGGCGATTAATCCTTCGAGTTTATTGTACCACTTAAGCTCGGCTATTGCCTCTAAGCCGAAGAGGATTGAAGGCTTTCCCATAAACTCCGTTACCCAGCCAGCTCCGTTTTCAAGGCCGACGTAGATCACAATGTGATATTCATTTCCCTCGATGCCAAATCTTTCGTGAATTCTTTCTTCAACTTTGGGGAGTGCATTAAGCAATTTCTCGTACGCAAGCTTAAGCTCCTTAGCATTCCTCTTGGTGAGGAGTTTGAGGTATTCTCTCCAGTCCATCTTGTATCTCTCATAGTCCCACTTGATTTTCTCAAAGAGTTCGGGATACTTTTCAATGTATATTAACCAGCTTTTCTCTGTTCCATTCCATTGTTTGAGGAATGAAGGAAAAGTATCAATTAATATCATACCCTTCCTCTCCTCCCAGCTCTACTCTAAACTTGTAGGAAGCCACCTCTTTCCTTCTGGGTTTTGGCAGTTTAAACCGTAATAAAAATTCTCCATGCCCAAGGGCAACTTTTGAGTAATTTAGAGTCCTCAATAAGTTCCCTATGCTTAAACTTCCATAGGAAGCGAATACTATCATCTTTTCATCAGGGAGCATTGAGTATCTGAATTCTTGCAATGATGAGTCCCCTATCTTCATATTGATCGCAGGAGTCTCTGGGGCACTTAGAAATATCTCGACCTTTTTTCTCTGCTCTGAAGGTATGTAGAACCTTCCTATAAGCTCCCGTTCTTGTCCCTCTATCACAACGGCAATGTTGCCCTCTGAAGGTGAAAGTGTGAGAACTCTTTTGGCCCTCACAGTTCCTTTATTAGTCATGAATAAAATCATCGTGCCCTCATAAGGCTTTGTTAATATTCTAATAGCGGGGAAGCTGGCAAACCCCTCCTCATACGTGCCTATGAACTTGAATTCTTTGTTTGGGAATTCAAAGATTGATGTTCTCTTTTTCTCCAAGGGTTTGAACTCTTTTATCAAACGCCTTCTTTCGGGATAATTGAAAAGTTCCACCCTTCCATATTCAAATTCAAGTTCTAAGGGAAAAAGGAGACGATTTTCTTCAAGTATTGACTCTTTTGCAAGCAAAGTTGCTTTTCTGGCTCTTTCTCTTAACCTTTTTAGAGAGAAAAGTAGTAGGGCTATCACAACCGCCGCAAATGCTAAGTAAACAAGGACTCCAAGAAACGTCTCTCTTGAAGCTTCACTCCTTGCAAGCTGGAAAAGAATCGAAATAAAGATGATGAGGAAAAGCATCAAGAAGCTCATAAATAATCCCACAAGGAACTTGGTTTCGTAAGCTTCCAGCACAAGCTTCCTCATTTATATCATCCCCACACTTGCATCTTCTCTCCTTTCATTTTCCCTTCTCATGTCCCGGCTAATCAAAGACATGGACGGAAAAGTCTTGTTCATTTAACATCTTTATGATCTTTCCATACCTCCGCTGTGTTCTCCAAGGCTGTGAACTAGAACTACCCACCCTTCTCAGGTGTTCCGAATTTGGCTCTATATATCACACCGGACACCCTAAAAAATGAATAGAAACAAAAACTTAAATTTCTTCCGGACAATCAAGCTTTTTCACAAAAGGTTTTATGTCTATCACAGGAGTTCCATCGAAGGCGTCTATCTCATCTATGAAGATTTTTGCATCCTTGATTTTAATAATCCTCACGTTGTAAATGGCAATGGGATTTGGCCTTACCGGAGAGCGGGTTGCAAAAACTCCCCTCAATGGACTTTGCGTATCTCCTCTGGGGTGAACTTTCAAAATTTTTCGCCTTTCTGGATTGTCGCTCTCATGGAACCACAAAAGAAGTAAAATTCTGTCTCCTTCGTTTAAGCCCTCAATGGCTTCAGCAAATTCAGGATAGATTTCGAGGAGAGTTCCCTCCTCCAAGTGTCTAACCACACCCACCGGTACCAGCTTAAACTTTTCCATTTTCTAAACCTCCGTTTTTGTTCTTAAACGCCAGCCATCGATGTTAAATCCTCCCATCTTTTCGAAGATATATACGACGAGCTTTTCTAATGTTTCAAGATTTTCTTCCTGCATAGCATTCAAAAACAGTGCAACAAACTTTTCATCGGGGAATGGTTCGAATAGGTAAGCCTTTCTAAACTCCTCATCGGTAAATAAACGATACGCCTTACTTGCTGGAGGAGTCTCAATGCAGAGGAACTTTGAGTAAACTTCAAGGGCTCTGCTAAGGGTTAGGTGATAAAGGTGGTTAAAACTTGGATCGTTTCTCTCCTTTGCATCTTTTAAGCTATCAAGCATGTCCCAGAAGAAGTACTTGGTAATCTCTACCCAAACCTCATCCGGCTTTTTAAAGGGCTTTTTCATGTACTCCAGCGCTTCTCTTTTGAGTTCCTCAGTTATGCCGGTTTTATCAAATAGAACTTTGCTAATTGTGATGATTCTTGCAGTACTCCTATTATTTTCCTTGAGTTCTTTTTCAAAGTAGTGTTTAATCTGTCTTGGTGGGTTTGCGAAGTATTCAATTAAAATGCCGCCAATTACCTTGTTCCCCCGCTCACGCCACTCAACAGTGTCGGAAAGGATTATGTAAACATCTACATCAGAGTATTTAGTTTCCATACCTATAGCATAGCTCCCCGTGAGCAGAGCCGCTTCGACAAAGTCTTTGTCTTTCCAATCCTTGAGGAACTTTTCTAAAGCAGATTGCCATTTGGGTTTAGAACTCATGCTTAAAATTTAGCTGGATAATTTTTAAATTTTTACTGCATTAAAAAATTAAGGGGATAATGTATGAGCAAAGTATCTGCATTTGTGCTGGTATTATTTTTGTTTTGTATAAATCCTACAGTAAATGCAGAGAAGATTGAGCATTTATGGACGTATGGTATTGATGATTTTCGTGTCATCGACATTTCTTCTAACGACGAGCTTATTTCTGTAGGTATCGGACAAACTATAAACGGAACTTGGACTAAGGGAGGAATCGTAGTGCTCTCTTTAAATGGCAGACAAATGTGGAACTACACCGGAAATTTTGGTTATTGTTATACGGCAATTTCCAACAACAGCTACATTGCAACAGGGTGCAGAGATGGGACAATCATGCTCTTTGATAAAAATGGCAATTTGCTTTGGAAATTTAATGCCATGGCAAAAGTTAAGAGAGTAGCAATATCAGAAAATGGGAGCATTGTTGTAGCTTCTAGCTATGACGGGAATCTGTATGTGTTTTCTCGGGAAGGTTTAAAATGGAAACGTTATTTGGAAGACAAACTAGCTGGAGTGTCTATCTCTAAGTATGGTCGACTTATAGCTGTTGGTGGATTTAGTGGGTATGTGTACATTTTATCCTTGGATGGTGAGATTTTAGGAGCATATCTAACAAAAATGCCTGTTTTTGCAGTTGATTTCGATAAAACATATGTTGTAGCTGGAAATTACAACGGAACGGTCAACTATATATCTTTATGGAAGTTTGATCTGGAAGATACAGCTTCATGGTTCAATATGGGATTTAGAAACATTCGGTGGAAGGATACTTGTTGGGACGGCCAGTGGATATTTCTCTCTGCTTTCCAATAAAGGAAGTGTTCTCTGGATGAAACATCTCGGCAACACAACTAAGACAGGCGTTTTTGATGTTTCAATATTTAAGAGATATTTAGTTGGAGCAGCAGTGGATACTGAAAATGGTGGTGGGGGTGTATATTTGGTAGATGAAAATGGAACAATACTCTGGAAGTTTGAAAAAGCCGATGAGTACTTTTTATCGGTGGATTCAAATAACAACCAGATTATTGTTGGTACCAGCATTTGGGACAATGAGAGAAAAGCGTGGAATAAATCAAAAATCTATGCCTTTGGCATTGTGGAAAATAAAACGAAAAAGAAGACATGTGAGATTGGATTTGTTTTGATTGGGATGCTTATTGTTATCCTTTTAACGAAAAAAATTAAAAATTAACACAAGTTTGAACTTACTTTTTGTATTACTTCTTTTAGTTGTTTTTGGTTCAACACTTTTTCCTTTGAAATTTTGTAAAGTTTTAAACTTTTTGTTTACGAAATTTTTATATTTCTTAGTTGCAAAATTTGCATGATAATCCATTGGAGTGGATGCTTTAAACAGCTCAAAAATGAAAGCTATGGTGTATTGATGCTGATAGAGTAGGCACAGCTGGGGTTTATCACGGCCAATGAGGTGAACAATATGAGAAGAGCAGATGGGGTGAAGCTTTTTGTGCTCTCCTTCTTTCTCATGCTAACAATAGGGTACAGTAATATTATCGTTCATAAACCTTCTACATCCTTGGAATTATTATTTGCATTGATTAAAGGGATTATACTGGCATCAGCATTCTTTCTAGCGCCTTTAGCGATCCTATACTATGCTCAAAAAAAGAAGCTTAGAATCACTACCTCTGTGTTATTCGCATTATCTATAGAGTTTATTTGGGGCATACTCACAAAGATCCTTGGATATGTCCAATACAGCAGGGACTTCCTGATGGCTGGGATAATTGGAATCCTCATTATTCCCTTTGTTTATATGGAAGAAAAGAAAGGCAGCATTAAAAATAATACAAACTCTGTTTTAGACTAACTCCCGAAAATAAAAACCCATAATTAGGGAGGTGCTCAAGGTGCAGTATTTAAAGCATATAGGAAGTTATCTCCTTGCAGTAGGGATTCTCACAGTGTTATTCAGAAATACTACATCTCTGGAGCCCTCTTATTTATTTTTATGGTGGTTCTTTGTGTTTTTGCTCTTTGATCTGTCTATCTCCGGATTTCAAAGACTCTTTGAACCAAAACATCCCAAGCTCAAGACTGTCGAAGTGTGGCAGTTGGTGTAGTTTTTAGTGCAGTTGTTATCTGGATCATTGGGAACATCTGGGGTCTTTAGGTGATAAAAGAATAGAACAAAACTCAACTAAGTTCCATGCTCCCAGCTTTCCAAGTATTTCTTTTGTTCTTCTGTCAGTTGCTCGATCTCAATACCCATAGCTGCTAACTTAATCCTCGCCACCATCTCATCAATTTCTCTCGGCAAAACGTAAACTTTAGGCTCAAGCTTCTCGTGGTTGTCTTTGATGTATTTAGCCGCCATAGCTTGTAGGGCAAAGCTCATGTCCATAATTTCAGCTGGGTGACCATCAGCTGCTGCCAAATTAACGAGCCTACCTTCCGCAAGGAGGTATAGCCTCCTACCATCTTTGAGCTTGTATTCCGTAATATTGGGTCTGGGATTGTTTATCTCCACAGCTAAGCTTTCTAAGTCTGGCTTGCTTATCTCAACATCAAAATGCCCAGCATTAGCTAAAATCACCCCGTCCTTCATAACTTCAAAATGCTCTTTGCGGATGCAGTTTATATCGCCGGTTGCCGTTATGAAAATGTCTCCAATCTTAGCTGCTTCCTTCATCGGCATTACTAGAAAGCCATCCATCCTTGCTTCTAATGCCCTAATTGGATCAACTTCAACCACTATAACCGTCGCTCCAAATCCCCTTGCCCTCATTGCTATCCCCCTTCCGCACCAACCATAGCCGACGACAACGATGTTTTTGCCCGCTACAAGAAGGTTGGTAGTTCTTATTATACCGTCCCATGTTGACTGACCAGTTCCATAGCGATTGTCGAATAAATACTTTGTATAGGAATCATTGACAGCTATGATTGGAAATCTAAGCACTCCATCTTTTTCCATCGCCCTTAAGCGGATAACTCCAGTTGTCGTTTCCTCGCTTGCTCCCCAGATGTTGTCAATGAGTTCTTGTCTCTCTCTGTGGACAACGCTTATCATGTCTGCTCCATCATCTATGAGGATGTTTGGTTCTATATCAAGGGCCTTGTGCATGAACTCATAGTACTCTTCCCTGCTTTCCCCTCTTATGGCATAAACCTTTACTCCATTTTTGGCTAAAGCAGCAACAACATCATCTTGGGTGCTTAGGGGATTGCTCGCTGCTGCTGAAACCTCCGCTCCTCCGGCTTTTAAAGTTAGGAGCAAAAAAGCGGTTTTCATCTCAAGGTGCAATGTGGCAACAATCCTAACTCCTTCAAAGGGCTTTTTTCTTTCAAAATCCCTTCTTATGTGTTGGAGAACCGGCATAAAACGAGAGACCCAATCTATCTTCTTCTCTCCCCCAGGTGCCAAATTAATATCCTTTACGCAGTAATCTTTTGTGCAGTTCATAACATCACCTTTTTGGGATAAAGATTAAAGAGTTAAAAAGGTGATTATTAGACAATTGGTGTCGGTAATGAGGATTGTACTCGGAGATGATTTAGTGATAGTTGATTTAACCCTTGAGCTTAGCGAAGAAACTCCTGTCTATCCCGAAGATCCGAGAGTTGAGGTAAGAAAATGGACTACAATTGAAAAGGATGGGTATTACATGAACGCTCTCTTTCTCGGAGAGCACAGCGGAACGCATGTAGATGCTCCGGCGCATTTCGTCCCGAGCGGAAAGACAATAGACCAGATTCCGTTGGAGAGGTTCGTTGGAAGGGGAGTAGTCATAGATGTCTCCTCGCTGGATAGGAGCATAAAGGCGGAAGACATAACAAAAAGTGCCGAAGTGGTGCTTTTCTACACCGGTGGGAGAGGGATATATCTATCTGAGGAAGGTGCAAAATATTTAGTTGGGCTTGGCGTTAAGGGTGTGGGGATTGACGCTCCCAGTATAGGCGACTTCAACACTCATAGAGTTCTGCTCTCTAATGGAATCGTTATCTTCGAAAGTCTCATTAATCTACAAAGGCTCATCGAGAAGGAATTCACATTCTTTGGGGCTCCATTAAAAATCAAAAAGGGTTCAGGCAGTCCGATTAGAGCTTTTGCAATAATAAAAGAAAAGTAGAATCACTCCTCTCTAAATGCTCCATACTTTTTGGGGTCGTAGAAAGGTGGAGCAACCGTTAGTGCTTTCTTCTTTTGCCCTCTTATGTCGATCTCTATCTCCACGCCGGGCTTTGCATATTCCGATTTAACAAATGCTATGCCTATGCCAATTCCCAGCAGGGGTGAGAGCGTTCCACTTGTGACTTCTCCAATTTCTTTCCCTTCTGCATATACCTTGTATCCTGCCCTTGGTATTCCCCTGTCAACCATCTTGAAGTGCACCATCTTGCTCGGAAGCCCCCTCCCCTTCTGCTTTAGAAGTGCTTCTTTCCCGATGAACTCCTTGTCCCAGAAGATTGCAAACTCGAGGTTTGCCTGCAGAGGGGTTACTTCATCAATGTCGGTACTCAAGAGTTGGAGCTCCTTTGTTTCGTTGCCATAGAGAGTGTATCCAGCTTCAAGTCTCAAAGTATCTCTCGCACCAAGTCCAGCAGGTTTTATGTCATATTTTTGACCCACCTCAAGGATTTTCTCCCATACGTATAGGGCTTTCTCGGGTTTTCCTCTCTTTTCTGGGTTAGGGTGATAGGGGTTGGCATCTTCAAAGTAAACCTCAAAGCCGTTCTCCCCAGTGTAACCGCTTCTTGAAAGGAGCATTTTTATTCCATCAAGTTCTACTTCTTTTGCCTGGAACCACCAGAGCTGGTTGATGTCAATTCCAAAGAGATCCATTGCAAGGTCTCTTGCTTTGGGACCCTGTACTGAGAACATTGTAATGTCATAGGTTTTGTTCTCTATCTCCAAATCAAGTTCTGTATACTGTTCAATTGCTCCTTTAATTGAGGTAAACCACGCATAGAGCTTTTCAAAGGCATCGCTGTCGCAAACCATCATGTAGGTGTTGTTCCCCATGTTAAAGACAAGGGTCTCATCCTTCACTGCCCCCCTTTCGTTGAGAACTAAGCTATAAGTTCCGCTTATTGCCGGTGGTCTTGAGATATCATTTGTGGTCACATACTGAAGGAAGTTGAGAGCGTCTTTTCCTCTGAAGAATATTTCCCCCATGTGGGAAACGTCAAAAATCCCGACGCCATTTCTAACAGCAAGGTGCTCCTCTTTTATGCTCGAGTACCAGATAGGCATTTCCCAGCCTGCAAACTCTTCAACTTTTTTTGCATGCTCTTTGTGCCAGTCAAAAATGTGCACTCTCTTCATAATATCACCACCATAAAATATTCCCTTCTAAATATAATATTTTTCCTTCCTAAAGACCTAAATACTCTCATGACGATATATATTTGGTGGTCACATGTTTGAAAAAGTGCTCTTTCCCACAGACTTCTCTGAAGTGTCTATGCATGCCATTAGGGAGTGCGTTCCTCAACTGTTTGAAGTAGGTGCCAAGAAGCTCTATCTAGTCCACATAGTTGACATAACTGCCACTGATATAGAAGCCATAGAGCTTATGAAAATAGATGAGGAAGAGCTGAATAAGATTGCTAGGGAAATAAGGGCGAAGGGAATCGACGTTGAGCCTATAGTGAAAATTGGAATACCCTCTCTTGAAATAGCTGAGATAGCCCAGGAGAGCAATGTGGATTTAATTGTCGTGCCCTCTAAAGGTGAGAATATCCTTAGACAGATGCTCCTCGGGAGTACTGCCTCAAATCTCGTCAGGGCAACTAAAAAACCCGTGCTGGTCGTGAAATATGAGTGGGACGAGAAAGAGAGGAAGATTAAATGCCTGTCAAACTGTAAGGAGATTTTTAAGAGGCCGCTGATAGCATTAGACTTCTCTGAATGTTCTGAAAAAGTTGTAAATGTTGCAAAGAAGTTTGAAGAGTTAATCGACGAGGTCACGCTTATCCATGTGGTTGATTATGGAAAGCCAGAAGAATTTGAAAGGAACATTGAAAATGCAAAGATAAAGCTGGAAGAATTTGCAAAGATGTTTAACGTCCCGGTAAAGACTGAGATACTTACCGGAATAGCTTCTCGCTCCATATTAGGCACTGCACTGGCCAAGGGCTCTTCAATCATAGTCATAGGCAAGAAGGGCAGGAGTGTTATAAAAGACCTCTTACTTGGAAGCACGGCAGAAAGGGTAGTCAGGGATTCAAAACTTCCTATTCTTTTAGTACCATGTGGATAACCTCAGACTGGAACGGCTTCCACATCAAATTCGGTAGCTACCCTGTTGCCATCATCGGTCATTCTTTCTTTTTTCCTTTTAGTTTAAAAACCTTTCATTGTTCTGGATTTGGACTCTCTTTGAGAAGTGTTGAGAGCAGTAACTTTAGGGGCTTGTTTTTTACAAGTGTCAGTGCTTCTTGAATTTCCTCGGGATTTACTTTGTCTCTAGCAATGAATAGGTAGAGGGCATAGGCCATGGCTTTTGGATTACCCTCGTTGAGTTCTTCAGCCGCTCTAGCAAGTTCTCCTATGCTTATATCCTCGGCTAGCTCTTTTAGCTTATCCTCGTCCCCTCTTTCAAGGGCATCTCTCAGAGGTTTGTAAAAGCGGTTTATAAGCAAGCGAGCCATTCGCTCTCTCTTGATGAGGTAATCAATCGGAGTTTCCTCTTTAGGCTCTCTGGAGGAGACTATATAGTACACAACAGGCAGGAGGATAAAGAACACCATCAAAACGATATAAGGAGTTAGCGAGAACGGCAGAATCTCGCCATACCTATATTTGAGGACCAAAAGGAGCACTAAACCTATGAAGCCCCAGAGCATAAAAAAGACTATATAAATCTCGCTAATTCCCTGCTTTTTTTCGAGTAGCTTATACTTGGAACTTGCTCCTATTTTGTTTAGAAATTCTAATCTGCTCTCCGCCAACTCTATTTCCGCCTCAAGTCTTTTTATCCTTGTGTCAATCTCTTTCAACACCTCTTTCATAGCAATCCTTCCAGAAGTGTCGCTATTCTCTCACTAACCACTTCAAGAAGCTTTTCTCCTTTTTCTCTTGTCGCTCCTTGGGGGTTATCGTTGACTCCGTCCGGAAAAAGCTCAAGCCCTATGTCCCTTCTTATCACTCTGACTGGAGAGCTTCTCTTTTCGCCTTTTGCTTTCTCCATTTTGACGAGCTCTGGAGTTATTGCAAGCATTACTGAAGTCTCATCTTCCCCCGCATGTCCTTGGGAAGAACATATTTCGAGTATTTCTTTCCTGAAGTCTATCCACCAGTTTATGAGTATAATCTCAGCTCCATGACTTTCAGCAACTTCTTCGCTTGCTTCTATGAGCGGATACATGTTCCCTCCATGACCGTTTAAGATAACTATCTTTCTAAAACCTTCTTCTGCAAATTCCCTTAGTACGTCCCTAACATATCTGCGCAGGCTGTCTGCTTCCACGTTTATCGTTCCGGGATAAACATTAAGCACAAAGCTGTGTCCATACCATATTGGAGGCGCTATGAGAATTTCTATCCTTCTCTCTTTCAGCTTTTTTTCGACTCTTTTTGAGATCTCAAGAGGAGCAAAAACGTCAGTGCCTAAAGGTAGATGCTTTCCGTGAGCTTCAATACTGCCTACAGGGAGCAAAACAGCAAATACCTTAGCTTTTATCTTTTCAAATTCCTCCCACGTCAGCTCTTCCATCCTCATTCATTTCCCCTTAGATATTTGAGATGATTTCCTCATAAACCTTTTCTATTTCCACTACAACCTTGTCCCATGAATATTTTTCTTCAACCGCTTTTCTCCCGTTGATCCCATACCATTTTCTTAGCTCCTCATTGTTCAAAAGTTTTTGAATGGCATTTCTGAGCTCAAGCTCATTTCCGGGAGGAACCAAGAGACCAGCTTCATTTTCTTTGAGTACTTCCGGTATTCCGCCAACATCCGTAGCTATAACGGGAACCCCAGAGGCCATGGCCTCGAGGACAACTATTCCAAATGCCTCGGAAGATACTGAGGGCAACACGAAAATATCTGCCATCTTGAAAATCTCCGGGAGTAAATCGTCTGGCACATATCCCATGAAAACAACCCTGTCTTCTATTCCAAGGAACTTAGCCTGAGCCTTTAAAAAGGGGAGCATTTCTCCACTCCCTACTATCACAAGAGTGGCATCCTCTATTTTTGAAAAAGCATTCAAAAGCACGTGAGGCCCTTTCCGATAACTCATTCTGCTTACATAAAGAACGACGTTTCCCTTAATCCCAAACTTGGCTTTTATCTTATCCTTTTCCTTGGTAGGCGAGAAGCGCTTATCGTCAACTCCATTTGGCACTATTGAAATCGGAACATCTGTAAAATGCTCTATAAAAGCCTTTGCAGCCCTGCTAACTGCTATTATTCGGTGAGGATACTTTAAATAGTCGGTGAAAAGAGAAATTGTAAACCCCAAGGCTTCCCAGAGCTTTGACTCATGGGCAAAGGAGATGCTGTGGGTTGTGAGGAGAGTTGCCCTTCTCATTGCCCTTCCAGCTTTAACGGCTTTCAAAGCGAGGGGCGTAAATGCATGGTGGGAATGAATTATGTCAAAATCCTTTAAGAATTCATTGAGCTCCTCTGAGGATTTCAATCCGTAAGTTACGTTTACTTCCAAAAGAGGGCTTACAATCCCGGGAATTTTTATAAGTTCTATCCCCCGCTTTTCTAGATCCTCCTCCTTTCCAGTGGTTCGGTTGTTTGTGACTATCGCCACCTCGTGCCCTCTTTCTTTGAGCTTTATGGCTAGGTGATGCATGTGAGACGCAACTCCCCCTATTTTTGGATAATACCAGTCGCTAACCAGGGCTACCCTCATGTTCACCACCCAAAAGCTTGTAGAACACAAATGCACCGATTATTGAGTACTGATATTGAAATAGGAATTTGTAAAGGAATGCCGTGAGGACACCTTTTGTCGATGGGCCAATGCCTATAAGAATGCCGAACTCATTGACTCCAATTCCAGAGGGTATCCCGCTAAGAGATGCGAAGATAACGCTCATAAAAAAGGCATAAAATGCTCCTTTTAGTGAGATATCCAGAGAAAAGGCTTTTCCCACAAGAATTAAGCCAAAAACTTGGAGGATTATCACAGCAAATGAAATCAAAAATGTTGTGGCAAAGCTGGTTTTACTTTCTTTTCCCTTTTTCCAGCCTGAGTAGGTGCGGTGCCACCATTCTTTAAGTGTCTTTGAGATTCTCTTAGCACCTAAATCTTCCCAAAGTTTGAAGAAAGTAAGCGCAACCCGGTGAAAAGCCTTATCGTAAATAAAGGCAACAAGTATTACAGCTATTCCAAGAAGGCCCAGCTTTGTGAACCCTAGAAATATCAAACCAAAAGAAAGGAGAACAACCACCTCAGCGGCCATTCCAAGGGCAAGAGAAGAAAGGGCCGCAAAGTAATCCCCTCCAACAAGCTTGACCTTTGCCATATGTCCCAAGGTTGGAGGAAGGATTGCCATAAAGTAATAACCGCTTATAAAGGCCTGAAGGGTCTTTCTAAAGCTGGCTTTTTGAACTTTTCTCAAAATTAAATACCACCTTAATGTGCCCAGCAAAATAGTAAAAATTGACAGAACAAGGGAGAGAAGAAGATAACCGTAATTTGCCTCGCTTATTGCTAGGGCAAGCTCTTTAAAATCAATGCTTTTATAGAGATAGGCCAAAGAGATTAAAAAAGCTACTGCGCTAAAGAGCTTTCTTAAAGTTGCCTTCCTCATGTCATACACCACTGTGCTTTAATGCGTGAAATATTAAAAGCAAAACCATACTCCAGTCTAAGAGTTCGTAGCTTATTTTTGCTTTTTTTCTAGTCCCCATTAAGCCTAACACTCCGGTTAATGTAAAAGGATAGCAAAGGGAACCCAATAGGATTGCAAGGGACAAGAGCGAGAATAAGAGAACTAATTTTTCTGAGGTTCTTTTGCCGATAACTATTGGAGTTGTTTTTAGATTCGCCTTCAGGTCGCTTTCGTAGTCTTCAAGGTGATTTCTTAGCTCCATAGCCATAGAATATGAAAACAAAGCCAATCCTATTAAGCCCTCGTATAAGGTTATGCCCCCGTCAAAATAAGCTCCATATATAAAGGGCATCGTGCCGAAAAACAGCCCGTGTGAGAGCACATCAACTATCGGTCTAGCCTTAAGCCTTGGAGGAGCAGAATAAAAAGTGGCCAAAGCCGTCATTATTGCATAGACAACAAATGCATCCCTGTTGGAGAAGAGCGAAATAAGCATGCCCCCCAATATCAAGATGAAAGATGAGATAATTCCTACCCTAAAGCTGAGCTCACCGCTTGCTATCGGGTTTTTATTTCTTTTTCGAGGATTTAAGGCGTCTGTATCGTAATCAAAACAGTTGTTTATGGCAAATGCATAGGCAACATACAATACAAGTGAGAGGGCAAACATCAGAGCCTTAATAACATCGGGATTATTCCTAAAGCTAATTAAGACGCCCAAGAGACCAATTCCTATGTAAGCCCTCCCGTCTAGTATTCTCGCGTTCTTTATCATTGCTCGTAGCATTTTCATCCCCTGTTGAGTGTTGGGACAAGACTTATAAACCTTTTCACCGAAATGTAATTAGGTATGAATAAAAATTTTCATACGTGATCCCCCATGGAAGACCTGCTAAGAACCTTCACGAATGTGCTCAAAGGATTTGAGCTTACAAAGTCTGAAATTAAGATATACTCCCTCCTTTTAAATGAACAGCTAACAGCAAGGCAAATAGCAAAAAAACTTGGATTATCTGAGAGAATAGTTAGAGAGAAGCTCAGACATCTTCTTGAACTCGGGCTTGTTGAGAGAAAGCTTGTCAATAGGGGATGGATTGGATATATTTACAGAGCAAAGGCACCAAGAGAGGCTTTAGAAGTCTTGCTTTCTAAAATGGAGGAAATCATAAGAAACATAGAAAAGGAAGCGAACAAAATACTCTAGTCCTTTTCCAAGAGTTCCCTCACATACTTGGGCATCCGGAAGAGCGTTTCATGTCTCTCGGGATCGTAATACTGCAAGTTAAGATCTTTTGCTCTGACTAGATCAACCTTTGTGAAATCTATGTCTCCCTTAACTCCAACTAGAAAGCTCCAGGGAGAGGCGTAGCCTATCACGGGGAAGCTGAAGTAATAAACTCTATCAAAGACCTTCTTCATGTTTTTGTAAGCGCTAAGCAGCTCATCTGTAAAGAGGTAAACGCTACCCGCTTGGGTAATATATATACCTTTCTCCCCTAAAGCTTCGTATGCATCTCTGTAGAATTTTTCGCTGAAGAGGAGCTTCGCTGGTCCAACGGGATCCGTTGAATCCACTATTATAACATCAAAGTGATTTTTGTGTCTCTTCATGTATTCAACTCCGTCCCCTATAATGAGCTCTGCCCTTGGTTCTTCTCCTTTAATAGCTCTCTCCAGAAGTCTTCCATCGATTTTTAGGTATTTCATAGATACTTCCACAACTTTCTCATCTATCTCCACCATAACCGCCTTTTCAACAGTCTTGTGCTCAAGGACTTCCCTTAGAGTTCCCCCATCACCTCCGCCGATTACAAGAACCTTTTTTGGATTTGGATGAGCGAGCATGACAGGATGAACTAAGGGCTCGTGGTAGCTTCTCTCACCATGCTCAACAAGCTGAACAGTGCCATCGATTACAAGAAGCTTTCCAAATCCTTCGGTCTCATAAAGCTCTATCTTCTGATATTCGCTCTCCACATCAGTTATTTTTGAAATGATCTTGAATCCCACGCCATATCCTCCTGGATACCACTCAATGAATTCCATCACGCTCACCTCGGTTGAAGGCTTATCGAATGCCTTTTAAACTTTTGCCTTTAAGCTACCCAATATTCAACAAAAAATATGATTTAAGGGGACCAATAAAGGAGAAGAGGTCATTCCTTAAAGAGAAGCCCCCTATCAAGTTTTACAACAGTCGGCTTTTTGCATTTTAATTCTTTGATAATATACTCACTCGCCTTAAGGGGCATTGTATGGTCTCCACACGTGTAAACATCAACGGCGGCATAGCCATGCTCGGGCCATGTGTGAATTGCGATATGACTCTCAGAAACGACGACAACGCCAGAAACGCCTTGGGGAGAAAACTTATGGAAGCGTTTGTCGATAATTGTCGCATTTGCCACTTCAGCGGCTTTGGTAAGTATCTCTTCTATTCTCTCCATGTCGTCGAGTATCTTGGGATCGCATTCGTAAAGATCCAAAACAACGTGCATCCCTATTGGGGTTTCGACTACTTGAGCCATCGCCTTCACCTCCCTCCATCCACAGCACCTCCCTCTACTTTTTCAAAGAGGTTAATAAGGCAACATAACAACGGCTGCAACAGCAGCAGCAGGCTTATCTTTAACCATTATTTCGGCAACAGCGGTTTTAAATTCCTTGAGCTCCCAACCTCTAACTCTAAAACCCTCTTCCACCATTTCCCTTACCATTCTCTCGGCTTCTTCTTTAGTGCAATAGCCGCTGTATTCGTAGATTAGCCCTCCGGTATTGCCCTCGCTAATTCCAACACCAAGGGCGGCGCTAATTGTTGAGCCGGGCTCGTCACTCTCTATATGAGCATATACCGTTGGGAGAAGCATTCCTATTGGAATGTTCTTCGGAAGCTCATCAATCCACTCTATGTGGGCTGGAATAACACTGCTGAGCTTCACTAAGTTGACATTTCCAATCCCCATTTTGAGTAAGGCGTTATCAAATGCGTTTAATTTTGTACCTCCCTCAGCACTTGCAGCGAGTAAAATGGCTTTTTTTGGAGTTGTCCAACTCATAGCGGTTTACCTCCTCCTTCTTCATGTATTCTCTGGCTAATCATGATTTTGAGCTTATTTAACTAAGAATTTTGCTGTCAATTTGGTGTTACATGTAGGTTTGCTTATAAACCTTTCGCCTTTGCTCAGAATAATTGTAAAAAGAGGCAAATCTTTTTGTATCTCTTTAGAATACCGCAGAAAGATCCAAAACTAAAAAGAAGCAAGAAAAGTTAAGAATTTTTAGCCGAAAAAAGCCTTCCAATGGTAGTGGAAACAAACATTCCCAAAATACTCGCTAAAGATGCCAGTGCATAGAGGTGCTGGCTTAGAACTTCATATTCGTATCCTAACTCACCCACAAGTAGCCCAAGAACTCCAAAACTTGCCACTCCACTTGCCCTTACTATTGTTTTTCTTATTTCTCTGTTCCATGTAAATCCCATGGTTAGAAGAACTCTGATGATATAAACCAGGACAAAGAAGTAAACTACTTCCACTGAAAATTCGGTTTCAAAGTTTATTCCGCGCCACGCAAAGAAAATTGGAGCAAAAATACCGTAGGTTATACCAGAGATTATTGTGTGCACTCTCTTATACTGCTTAGTTCCCATTAAATCGCTGTGAAGCAAAAGTCCAACGATGAAAGCTCCAATGCTAAAGTGGAGTCCAATCATTTCGCTAGCAAGCGCTATCGAAGTTGAGAGGATCATCACTAGGCCAAAGACCGCTTCATCACTTTTCAAATTCCTAAGTGCTCGGATAATCAGCACCTTGTGCTTAACATTTAGGAAATAGTTTACTCCAAGAAGAACTCCCAGGAACAGTCCGTCTTTCAACAGCTCAATAAATAAGCCGAAATAAGTTAAATGATAAACCTCGAAGTTAACTAGGAGATATAAGGTAACAAGAGCTCCAATTTCACTTATTACTGCATACGATAAAGCTACATGCAGGAAATCTCCTCCAAAAAATCTGGACAATCTTAGGACTATGGGGGCAGAGGCTACAGATAGTATTGACCCGACTATAAGGTTTTCATGAGAAAGTGTATAGTCTGTGAAGGGAAGAGTTATGAAAGTCATCAAGGCATAGGTTAAGATGTAGAGGGGAAGACTCTTTTTACCACCTAAGTGAACTTCCTCCGGGGTAAGTTCCAACCCAGCGTACATCATTAGGAAAAATATGCCAAGCTCTGCGAGAAGATTTAACTCCCCTCTGGGCATTGAAACAAGGAAACTTCCCAGTAATAAACCTGTTGAAATCTCCCCAAGAAATCCTGGATATCCTAAGCGTTCAAATATCTCAGCAAAAACCCTTGCAACTGCAATTATAACGAACACATAACCTATTACGCCAATTTCCACGGATGCACCTCTAGCCTTTTTGGTCTCTCCTTTATTAAAAATTTTTCCAAAAGGAAGGTTTTTATTTTGTGAAACTTTAGCTATTCTCATGAGGCACTATGAGATTTTGAGAATTAAAGAGAATGGGAGGATAGAGATACCGCTGGAATGGGCATATGAAGTTGGACTCGTTAAGGACGCCTACTTTTTGATGGAAATTGATACCGACTTAAATGAAATCCACTTAGAAAGAATAGCCCTTCCCGGAAAGGAGCTTGTGGAAATTGAACTTGTGGTCAAAGATAAGCCTGGAGTTCTGGCTAAAATTACCGGTACTCTTGGAAAGCATAAGGTCAACATTCTATTCAGCGAGGCCGAAGAAATGGGGGAGATCGGTCTTGGTGCAATAGTTGCAGTTGTGGACGTAAGCCAAATAGATATAAGCAAAGAAGAACTTGTTGCAGAGTTACAAAATATTGAGGAAGTCATGGAAGTCTCGCTAAAGGAAGTTGAGTAAAAACAAGAGCAACAATGCGGTGAAGAGGAACATGTAAGCATTTATTTCTTTGCCGAGGCTCCTGAACTGCTCCGGTATGAAAGCCTCAGTAGAGATTTCAAAGACTCCCAACTTCTTGAGCAGGTAAAAGAGGATGAAGGCTATTGCAATACTGGTCAAGTCTTTAAGGATGTTAAAGTGGGAATAAAGATAGATGCCTCCAACGAGTGTTAAAATTCCAAGTAGCAGGGGAATTATTGTCTTTTTTCTGGGAATTTCAGCTTTTTCCTTTCTCTTTGAAAGGTAATAATTAAGCTTTGTAAATGAGACTAGGGTGCCTGTCCCACCAAGATAAAGGAGATACTTCAGAAATCCGCATAACCCTTCTGAAATCTTGCTCTTTCCAAAAGCTCCTATGAATGGGCTTATGCCTCCTATTGCAAGGCTTAAAAGTATGATTGCTATGGCCAGCGGCTTGCTTGATCTATAGGAAAGCTTTCCTAGGTCTCTTGTGTTATAATGCTCAGCTATCGTTCCAACACTGAGGAAGAGACCTCCCTTGAAGAGAGCATGGGCTAAGGCGTAATATGCAGCACCTAAGGGATTCAGGAGAGCAATCCCTAGGAGGACATAACCCATTTGGGAGACTGTGTGATAAGCCAGAAGCCTCTCAGAGTTTTTCTGCAAAATTGCCATTGCTATGCCAAAGAACATGGAAAGAAATGCCAGAGTAAGTAAAGTTCTCTGCACAAAGATACCAATTGGGAACGTCAGTGTGAGGAGTATCATTCCGTAAGCTGGAGCCTTAACGACCAAACCAGAAAGCAGGGCACTTATAGGAGCATCAGCCTTTGAATGGGCATCCGGAAGCCAAAAGTGCAGAGGGAATATGCCGCTTTTTAGAAGTAGAGATGTAAAAGCTAGGGTCAAGGCTACGTTAATCTCTCTCGACATTCTTAGATTCTCTTTTATAAGGACCAGGTTTAGATAGCCGGTCTTTAGGTAAATAATGCCTATTCCTAAGATGAAGATATAAGATGCTAAAAGGGAAAAGATAGCGTACTTGAATGCCGCCCTCCTTGCCCCTTTCTCCTTTGAAATTCCCACAAGGGCAAAGCTTGCAACTGATGCAATCTCCATATAAATGTAGTAATTAAAGAGATCTCTACTTATAAAAGCCCCCAAAAGGCCTGCATGAAGAAGGAGGATGAGCACATAGGCCTTGTTTTCAATTTTCTTAGGGTAGTAGTTGCCATACACATAAAGGGCAACAAAGGCTGAGAGGATGAGCTCCGCCATTATAAAGGGGAGGTTGTAATTATCTACAGCCACTTCAATTCCCGAAATCCTGCTCCAATTTCCAACAATTTCATTAAACGGGAGATTTTTGATTATTTGAGGCAGAATAATCCATGAAGATAGCATACCGATAAGGAATAGATACTTAGAAAACTTTTCCCTTCTTAAAGCTGGAAGAATAGAAGTCAAAAATGCCATAATGATGGGAAATGCAACGATAAGAGGAATCATTCTTCTTCCCTCCTCATTTTCAAAATTAACGCTAGTGCAAGGGATGTTATGGCAACGTCAACCACTAGGGTAGTTAGCATAAGGGTAGCCGGTAAAGGGTCAACGACTTTCTCCCTTGGCATTATTGGAACATCTGCTCCTTCGACGTAGCCAACACCAATAAAGAACAGGACAAGGCCGATGGATATTACGTTTATGGAAAGAACTATCTTAATCAGGTTCTCTTTTGTGAGGAGGCCATACATTCCTATGAGAATTATCATGACCCCTACAAGTTCGGGATTAATCACGCTCCACCCACCTCAGCAGGATATAAAACATGAACGTAAATGCAGCTCCAACCTTCAATGCAACGCCTATGTTAAAGAGAGGAATTATTCCACCACTTAGGAGAGAGCCAAAATTTCCTCCTCGTAGAAAGTTATAGAAAAACCCTCCAAGCAATATACCCACTGTTGCCAAGAGAACTAAAAACCCTCCTGAGGCTCCTTCGATAAGCTGAACCTCCCAAAACTTGAAAGTTTTTCTAACCCTTTTATAACCGTGAGAGGTTATGAGAAGGATAACACTAACTGCGAGAATAACACCTGCTTGAAACCCTCCCCCGGGACTTAAATGTCCGTAAATCATAAGGTATGCAGAATAAGCCACCAAAAATGGACTTATGAGCTTTGTTGTTGTTCGCACTATTAAGCTCATCTTCACTTCTTCTTCCCTCCCAGAAGGATGTAAAAACCAGCGACAGCCGTGAAAAGAAGTATCGCTTCCCCTAAGCTGTCATACGCTCTCCAATCCGCCAAGATTGCTGTGACCAAGTTTGGAACCCCAACTTCCTCCCAGTTGGTGATATAATACTCATAACTCCCCCCTTCGCTCCGGGAGTAGTCCAAATTTATGAAAATATATCCGAGCAAGAGAAGCAAAAGGATAGCAACTACTCGCTTCACTTTTCCACCTCCCGGATTGTAAAGAGGAATACACCTATTACAATTGCCCCCACAACAATGGCAGAAAGGGCAACATCAGGCGCTCTCAAAAAAGTCAGCACTAGGACAAAGGCTAGGCTGAGAAAGGCGTATTTAACAACTGCATTAACGAGGTTCTCTTCCTCTACCACGGCAATTGAGAGGAGTATCATGACTAGGAGCAGTATGTCAAGGATTATCCCAAGCATACATATCCACCACTACTTCTGGCTTTATTCCATACTTGTAAGCTCCCCTAGCAATCGCATGGGAGACCATGGGGTTTATTAGAGCTATTAAAAACGCCAACACAAGGAATTTTAGTTTAATCAATAAAGAAGCTTCTGAAGCAATTGCCAAAGCTATAAGTATGGTCATTGCTCCACCAGTATCGCACTTCGTTGCTGCGTGGAGTCTTGTATACACATCAGGAAAGCGGAGAATGCCAAGCGTTCCAAATATCATTATCGATTCCCCAAGGAGAAGAAGGAAATACTCTATCACCGTGCCCCCTCCATGTATTTTGCTAATATTAACCCTCCTACCGCATTTACCATGAGAAGTACAACTGCAAGATCTAGGAAAAAGTACTCTTTCGCCATGAAACCGAGGATTGCTAATATAATAACAGTCTTTGTCGTTACGGTGTTGATACCAAGTATTCTATCCGCCAGAGTTGGCCCAAATAATACTCGATAAGATAGGATTAGAGAAGTAATCACCAGTACTATTGCCCCCCATCCAAAAAGACTCACCAGAAGATTTTCTTCAACCATCCTTCAATATCCCCCTTAATTTTTTCGCCTGCCATTTCTCTGTTAAGGGTTTCTACACTTATCCAGTGCACGTAAAGATAAGTTTCACCGAGTTTTTTGGTGATGTCAATGGTTAATGTTCCGGGAGTGAGAGTTATGGAGTTTGCGAGAATTGTTATTCCGGTGTCTGAGTGCAGATCAGTTTTTATCTTCACTATCCCCGGGTTTATATCCATCAATAAAGCATGTTTTGCTACTTTAAAATTGCTTTCAATTAGTCTGAATGCCATGATAAAAAGATACTGGGGAATAGCGAAAAGACCTATGTAGAGAATTTTCTCTATAATATGTCCGCTCCGCCGTATGTCATCGGTAAGCATTTCATACATGAAGAGAGAAATCACCAATGTTGTTATTCCTCCAATGAATAAATTTTCAACCCTCGCATTTCCGCTTATCACTATCCAGAAGGAGAAGAGTGCAACCCAAGTAAGGGCTATTTGTTCCCATTTTGGAAGTTTTTGAGTTTCATAGGTTTCAAACAATGCCCTCCGCTTTATCTCGTCAACTCTTTCCCTTAGATAGAAAGGCACTCTACTCATGTTTTTTATTAGACTTTCGTTGATTATAATTCTTTCGTCTGGCCGTTTCCTTAAGTTTTTTATACTTCAAAACCATACTTTTCCATGTATTTTTCCATGATGATTGCGGTGATAACGATGCCCAGTAATTGGGAGAGAATAGTTTCCATGACAAAGGAAGGAGTTAAGAGTATTGCAATGATGAGAAAGAAAATTCAGCGAGGAAAAAAGATCGCTCTCCTTATAGATGGACCAAATATTCTCAGAAAGGAATTCAATGTGCATCTCGAAGACATTGTTGCGGCGCTGGAAGAGCTTGGCAATATTAGGGTTGCAAAAGTTATTCTAAATCAATATGCCCCTCAGGGGCTCATTGAAGCGGTCGCAAATCAAGGCTTTGAGCCTATAATAGTTGCCGGAGAAACAGGGGTAAAACTGGCCGTTGAAGCAATGAGAGAAATATACAATCCAAATATAGATATTATAGCCTTAGCCACAAGAAACGCAGAATTTCTTCCGATAATTTTGAAGGCAAAAGAAAAAGGGAAAGAAACCGCGATAATTGGGATTGAGCCCGGGTTTAGTGCCGCTTTAAAGCATGGTGCGGATTACGTGATAACTCTTGAAAGGGGTGAAGTAGATGAGAGCAACACTCTTCAAAATACTGAAGAGAGAAGAAAGAGAAGCTAAGGAAAAAGAGAAGCGAGAAAAAGTTGAAGCTCCATCAAAGAGCATAGGGCTAATAATAGACGGACCCAACATATTAAGGAAGGAATTTGGAATTAAGCTTGAAAATGTAAAGGAAGCACTAGAAAAAATTGGAAAAATTAGGGTTGCAAAGGTCGTCTTAAATCAATACGCTCCTCAGGGGCTCATTGAAGCGGTTGTTAACCAGGGATTTGAGCCCATAATAGTTGCCGGAGATACTGATGTGAGAATCGCTATTGAGGCTATGGAATTAATATACAACACTGATATGGATGTAATAGCTTTGGCTACAAGAGATGCAGACTTCCTTCCCATAATAAGCGAGGCAAAGAGAAAGGGTAAGGAAACCATAGTCATAGGAGCGGAACCAGGATTTAGTATTGCACTTCAGAATGCAGCCGACTATGTAATAAAAATGGAGGGAAAAAGTGGCCAGAGTGAGGGATACGAGGAATAGCTACTTTTCGAACTCAAGTTTTAGGGATGTATGCTCCCGTTTGAGTCTCTCGGTAATTTGACCGATTTCATCACTGAGCTCTCTTAACTTCTCCGAAAGTTTACTCAGCTCTTCTATCGCAATTTCTAAAGCTTTCTCACTTTCTTCAACTTCTTTCATAGCCTCAGCAAGCTTCTCTTCTTCCTCCTTCTTGTAGACTTCAATTTTTAGGGTATCGTAATTCCACTCTATTTCTCCATTTTTAATGTTGAATTCTATCGAAATTCTCACGACGTCCTCCTTTTTCACACCCATTTCTTGGAACTTATCGAAGAGATACTGATTTAGCTGGGCGGATGCTCTTACAACCGCCTCCGGATTAAGTTTGCCTCGTGTTAAGGCAAAGAGAACTTTTCTAACTTTGTTGGCATACCCACTCGCTCTAACAAATCCGGTTGAAAGTCTGGGCATGGAGCATCACCATAATACTTTAATGCAATTTGGATATATATCCATATTGGTGATTGAATGAACATTCTGATTTTTGGGCCTCCCGGCTCTGGAAAATCAACGCATTCGAGGAGAATCGTTGAGAAATACGGGCTAGAATACATAGCTTCCGGCGATATAATCCGGGCGGAGATAAACAAAGGGAATGCCTTGGGTTTGGAAATGAAGAAATACATAGAAAGGGGGGAGCTTTTGCCTGATACCATTATAAACACACTTGTGCTTTCAAGACTAAGAAGAAAGAGGGAAAACTTCATCATCGATGGTTATCCAAGAACGGCCGAGCAGGTCTTGGCCTTAGAGAACTTTCTTTACGATCATGGCATTAGAATAAACCTGGCAATTGATATTTTCATCTCAAAGGAAGAAAGTATAACTAGGATCTCTGGAAGAAGAATATGCAAAAACTGTGGGGCGGTATACCATATAAAATATAATCCCCCAAAAGTTCCTGGAAAATGTGACATCTGTGGAGGGGAAGTTGTTCAGAGAGAGGATGACAAGCCGAAGATAGTTTCTAGAAGGTATGATATATACATCAACAACATGGAGCCAATCATCAAGTTTTACAAGGGACAAGGTGTTTACGTGCAGATAAACGGACATGGCAGAATTGAAGAAGTCTGGGAGAGAATAAGACCTCTTTTAGATTACATATGGAATAGAGAAAGGAAAAGAGAAGAGTTCAAGTGATGTAAAATGACAGTGACCGATTTAGGATCAAACATCGAGTAGGAAAGCATTAAAGAGCTTACAATAGAAAGCAAACTGGGTGTATAACGTTGGCGGAGTATTTCAATAAAATAGCCCCTTACTACGATGAGTGGTATAAAACCAGGGTCGGATGTTATGTGGATAAAACAGAAAAAAGGCTAGTGTTCTCTATGATAAAAACTAAGAAGGGCAAGGCTCTTGACCTTGGGTGTGGGACTGGCAATTATACTTTAGAGCTCTATAAAAGGGGATTTGAAGTTGTTGGGGTGGACATAAGTGAAGAAATGCTAAGGATAGCTAGAAAAAAGCTCCCAAATATTAAGTTCATTAGAGCAGATGCTTATTCACTGCCCTTTGAAGAGAACACGTTTGATTTAGTATTGAGCATTACAATGTTTGAGTTTATACATTTCCCTGAAAGAGTTCTCAAGGAAATCTATCGGGTTTTGAAACCTGGAGGAGAAGTAGTGATTGGTACAATGAATGGAAGGAGTCTATGGTTTTTATTTAAGCGCTTAAAAAGTCTTTTTGTGGAAACTGCATATCGCTATGCCAGGTTTTACACGCCAAAGGAACTTGAAGAGCTGATGAAAGAAGCTGGTTTTGGGGACGTTGAGAGCAGAGGAATTATATACTTCCCTTCATTTTTCCCCTTTTTAGGGCTTGCTGAGAAGTTTGATCAAAAGTTCAGCGATAAGCTAAAGAACGTTGGAGCATTTATAGTTATTAGGGGAGTTAAAGGTGATTAGGCTTATAACCAGAGAAGAGGCATTTAAAAGGGCAGAAAGAATAAAAAAGGAGAATGAAGCACTTTATGACGTGCCATTTGAGATGGAACACAAATACCTTCCCTTTGATGTCCTCATACCCACTCAATGGGAACTAAGTGAGAAGAAACTGCTGGTAGTTCTTCAAGAAATAGTCCACGGCTACGATGCTCCCGTTATAGTTTTAGAGCATAAAGGGAACTACTACATCTTAGATGGTCATCATAGAGCCTATGCTAGGAAAAAGCTGGGCTTTTCGCAAATTGAGGCAATAATCCTTAGACCCCTTCGGGAAATTCCCACAAAAATTGAGGAATCAGTGAAAAGGGCAAGATTAAAAACTCTTGATGATATCGTGGTATCTAAGGAATAGTTTTGGTGAGAGTGTATGTGCGAATACATCTTTGAAAATGGGGAAAAATGTAAAACAAAGCCCTTAGCAGGGTCGAAGTATTGCTCACTTCACATTCCCATTGAAGAGGGCGAATTGCTTTATGGGGAAAGAATAAGGGAAATTAAGGAAAAAGCCTTCAAGAGAAAGCTGGAACGGGGAGTTAGGTATTTTGAAGGCGTCCAGCTTTATGAGGCCAAGGTTTCAAATTTGAAAAGTGATAAGCCCCTTGTATTTAAGAACTCGAAAATAAAGACTCTTATTGTTGAAAATTCTGAATTAAAAGGGCTGTCTATTTTCAACTGCGAAATTGACAGGGTTATACTCCTAGCATCATCTATAGCCACAATCTGGGTAAAAAACTCAGTCTTCTTTGGATTTAATATTCTTGATATCAAATTTGAGAACTCCATTTATGTGAGAAACAGCACGGTTCGGTATTTGATGATAAACTCCGTTCAGCATGCAAAGCGGATAAGACCAGGTGAAGCGGAATACGGGGAGAAAGAAACAATATACGGAAGAATAGAGTTTTCAGATCTCAAAAACGTTAGGAGGATAGGAGTAAATTCCAAGTATCCACTACTTAAAGAAATCTTGGTTGAACATGAAATAGCGCTGTCCAGAATGTCAAGGAAGTATGTAAAGGCAAAGATCTTTCTCATAAAGAACGTAGAATTTGATCCCAGCCCGAGATTTAAGAGGCAAGTTAGGATATTTATCAGAAACTTTGATGGAACCCTCCAACTTGAGAATCTTGAAGTTCCGGGGCATGTGGAAATAAGAGGAGGAAAGTTAAAAGTTCCAGAATTTGTACACACTACTATTTACAATAATTTGGTCTTTAGAGGTGTTACATTTTACGGAGACACAACATGGAACTTGACCGTACTCCCGAATCTTCTGGCAGAGTTGAGTGTGGGAGGATTTGTCATTCTTGAGGAATGTAGCTTCAATAATCCGACAATGGAAGAATTCTTTTACCGTATAGCGAGGATTACATGGGAAAAAAGCGGGGACAAAGAAAAGGCAGATCAATATTACTATCTTGAGATGCTTGCCAGGAGAAAGCAAAAGATGGGGAGGTATATACTTTATTTACCTAAACTTGGGGTCAAAATAGGCTTTCCATCTCTCCCCGCTGGCAGGATTAGAACCAGAATAAAACACTACGTTCATCTTTTAGAGGCTCTTTTTGAATGGTTTTTTGCAGATTTGACATGTAAATATGGGACGGATTGGAAGAGGCCCATTGTTATTTGGGTATTTATGGTTAACTTTGTATTTCCAACGATATTTTATCTCACAAGAAGCGTTACAAGCTCCGGTGTGCCATTAAGGAGTTTTCTTGACTATGAGTATTTTAGTGTGGTGACTGCAACGACTCTTGGCTACGGCGATCTTCATCCTATCGGGATTGGAAGGGTTTTTGCTTCACTTGAAGCTCTCTTTGGAATGTTCATGTGGGCTGTCTTTCTGACGGTCTTTGCAAGGAAATATATGCGCTGAAAAGTAGCTGACCTCCTCCCCGCCCTGAAGGGCGAGGGTTCCAGCCCGCAAAAGAGGTGAGGAAAATGATAGTTGGCCTGATAGTTAATCCAATAGCTGGGATGGGCGGTAGAGTGGCTCTAAAAGGTACCGACGGAGTGGTTGAGGAAGCTATAAAGCGAGGAGCAAAGCCTGTAGCACTTGATTTTACAAAGCTCTTTTTAAGCGAGCTTTCTCATTATGACATCGATGTTGAATTTCTAACAGGACCGGATGGATTAGGAGAAGATGCTCTTAAAGAATTCAATTTCCCATACAAAGTTATCAAGTACAGAGAAGTGGGACAAAAGGAGGTATTCAGTGTTAAAATCCCCGACACCACCAAGGAAGATACAAAAGTGCTTGCAAGGTTAATGAAGGACAAAGTGGGCGTATTGCTCTTTGCGGGAGGAGATGGGACGGCTAGAGACATATATGAAGCAATAGACAAAGAAAAACCTATCCTTGGTATTCCAACAGGGGTTAAAATGTTCTCTGGAGTTTTTGCAATATCTCCAGAAGACGCTGCAAGGCTTCTTGTTGAGTTCACAAAGGGAAATGCAAAGCTTGTGGAGCAAGAAATCCTTGACCTTGATGAAAATGCCTATAGGCATGATGAAGTTAAAGCAAAACCATATGGAAGAGCCTTAACACCCTATGTGGAAAACCTTGTGCAAGGCACAAAGGAGCCTACTCCACTTGACGAAGAGGAAGAGCTTGACGCAGTGGCTGAGGCTATTGTGGAGGAGCTTGGAGATGGCGTTTACTTCCTAGGTGCTGGTTCAACAATAAAAAAGATCAAAGATAGACTTGGGATAGATGGAACACTGCTAGGAGTAGATATAGTTGAGATAAAAAATGGAAAAGCAAAACTTCTCGTAAAAGATGCTCAGGAAAAGGATTTGTTAAAATACATACACAGAAACCCAAAAATCATAGTGACAGTTGTCGGAGGTTTGAATTTTCTTTTTGGGAGGGGCAATCAGCAGTTTTCTCCAGAAGTTTTAAGGCATATTCCAAAGGAAAACATTATCATCGTAGCAACTCCTTCAAAAATTAAAGGAGCAATAAGGGTCTATACTGGGGATAGAAAAGTGGACGAGAGGCTTAAAGGCTACATAAAGGTTAGAATATCCCCATGGGCAGAGAGGATCGTGAGAGTTATCTAGGCTTAAGGTTTATAACTTGGAAATTCTTTCTTATTTTTGGTGAATAAACGTGAGATTTGAAGTGCTTAGTAGGGAAGACATGATAAAACTCTCAAAAGAGCTCAGCAAAGAAGGAATAATGAACAAAACCCGAAAGGAGCTTGGGTGGGAAGTTCACCATCTCATTGTGATCAGAGACAAGTTTAGCGAACTTGTTAGGAAATCTGAAGGAATAGAGATAATTGAGGATACTCTCGAAGAAATAAAGGCTTCTTTTGATACTCTTATGGATGAATGGGATGTAGGAGAAGAAAAAGAATTTAAAGATCTCTTCGATGAAGTTAATATTTCCAAGCTAACCCTCATAACGGCTTTGATAGAGAATGGATATGTTGAGGGAGAGGAAAAACTCAAGCTTATTAAAAAGCCCAAACTTGATGAACTTGAGATTGAGCTCAGGTTTAACATCGATGAGCTTGAGGATGTATTGGATGAGATAGAAGAGAAGCTCGATGCAACACTTACAACTGAGCTCTCCTTTATGAGAAAGTACTTTGTTGAAGTTCTTGAGATCGAAGAAGAGTTAATAAAGAGGGCTCTAGAGATAGCCGGGAGATATGCTACCGAAGAATCTTTAGTTGAGGCAATGTTTGTGGGAATCGGAAAGTCGGTATTGGCAAATACAATACTAGCAATAGCCGAAAAGAGGGACAAAAAAATTGAATTAATTGAAACGCTCTTAGAGCATGAGCCCTTAACCATAGAGGGATGGAGAGAAAAGATAAACATATATTTTGACGAAGAGGCTGTGGAAGAGATATTAAAAGAACTGCAAAAGATGGGTTATTTGAAGGTAAAGGGAAACAGGATATGGCTTTAATAGTGGGGTGAACTACCCCGGCCTTACGGGCGGGGCTTCGTGAGAGTTCATTTGGCATCCCGTTACCGGTAGCCTCACTCCCACTGGCCGGTTCACACGACCACTACCCCCTATCCTTACGGAATCAGGGGACTACTTTCACACCAGCTCTTACGGGCTGTCCAACCATTCGGTTGTTACGAGGTCGTCGTTATGCCATCGTCTTCAGAGTATTTAAACCTTCCCCACTCGCTTCCCCTTATAGAAGGGGTCTTGCAAGCAACAGAGGGATAAAGCTTAAAAATCAATTGCTAAACTAGAGCATGGGGGTGAAGGAGAGTGGCGGTGCTTAAGGCAATAAAAATCAAGGACAGGGACGGGGAGATCTTTTTTAGATGTCCCAGGTGTGGAATGATATTTAGGAAGAGCAAGGATTACATCAGGCATATAAACAAATCTCACGGACATCTTTTTAGAAAAGCCTGATTTTATTTTTTCCTTCGACCTAAACATATAAGGGATGAAGAAAACTTGACCCCCTCCCCTTTGCGAGGGTTCCAGCGAGTTAACCCCTCGCCATTGACGGGAGGTTTGAGGGGTTCTCATCAAAACAACCCTTGAGAAGGGTTCTTCGAACCCCTCTGGGACGGTCTTCCCCCGATTACCCCTACCTCCCGCAAGAGCGGGGAGGCTCGGGGTTATGGTTTTCACTTTCTTTAAAATGTTGAAGGCTCCAATCAAGTCGGCGTTCATTACAACGCCCTCTCTGCGGCACTTGAATAAACCCCTAAAGATTCTGCCGTTAGGAGGGCGTTGGCCGCAGAGG
>Ga0190307_1000037_pt1 | contig 44200 bp, 41 predicted proteins | sample 48700745_MG_FD_161653 | JGI IMG/M metagenome (GOLD analysis project Ga0190307, IMG submission 161653) | Hydrothermal vent sediment bacterial communities from Southern Trench, Guaymas Basin, Mexico - 4870-07-4-5_MG | ecosystem: Environmental > Aquatic > Marine > Hydrothermal vents > Sediment ... | reverse complement strand
AGGGCTTCCTGAAATAGCAAGAACATTTCAATTTAATTTTTATTTAAGTTGGTTTCGGTGTTAGCTTTGCCTTCCATAAAGTTGCTTAACGATGTGTACGTGGTCGCTGGACCGAGTTTAACACATCTATATGATGCATATGCTTACTTGATAGTAAGAAGTGGTACAGCGCTGCTGATAGATGCTGGTTCTGGGCTTGCAGTAGAAGAAATGTTTAGAAATATTGAGGATATTGGAGTAAAGTTGCAGACAGTGAAATATTTGGTGATAACGCACGGACATTACGATCACATTGGTGGAGCTGGAAAAGTAAAGGAGAAAACAAATTGTAAGGTTATTATGCATAAATTTGATGCAGATATATTGGAGGAAGGAAAAACCGTATTGAGTGCAGCTGATTTCTATGGAGAAAGTCTTGAGCCATGTGAAGTAGATTTAAAATTGGAGACAAAAGATAGAGAGGTTTTAGAGCTCGAAGATATAGTTCTTGAGGTTTTTCATATACCAGGACATACGCCGGGCAGCATTGCCTTACATTATGAAAGTCTTCAAAAGCAGAAGGTACTGTTTGGTGGAGATTTGCATGGTCCATTTAGTTCTAAGTGGCGAAGTAACGTTGAACAGTGGAAGAAATCTTTAAAAAGACTTTTAGAGCTGGACATTTCTATTCTTTGTGAAAGACATAACATTGTAGAGGAAAACCCTCATAAATGGATTAAAGAACTGTTTAAAAACATCATACAAGTTTAGCTAACAACATAAATTCGTTAGGAAGTTTACTTCAAATTGTTGCATTAGATTAACTAAGTTCTTAGTAAGTTTTGGGTAGGGAGCGATTGTTGTGTTGATTGATCCGTTAAGGTTATCTGAAGACATTAAGAAAATTGTTTGCAAAATTGCTGATGATGTCGAGTTAAGGAAGTATTTTAGGTTTAGAGGCGGTAGATGGTATGGTGGAATCGCTACAGCTGACTGTGTTGGTTGTTATCTCAAATGTGTTTTTTGCTGGGGCCATTTGACAAGAGATAACCCTCATAAACACGGCGAATTTTATACGCCTCAACAGGTCTTTAGTCGAATCGTGAAAATAGCTGAGAAACGTGGATATAACATGCTTCGTGTAAGTGGAGGGGAGCCAACCATAAGTAGGGATCATCTTCTACAACTTCTTGAGTTAGTTGAACAGACAAGATATACATTTATTTTGGAAACAAATGGTATCCTGATCGGAGCAGATAAAAAATATGCACAAGAATTATCTAAATACAGTAATTTACATGTTAGGGTTTCAATTAAAGGATGCACTCCAGAAGAGTTTTCAAGATTAACTGGAGCTAAACCCGACGGCTTTTACCTTCAACTTAACTCTTTGAGAAATCTTCTTAATGCCAATGTTTCCTGTCATCCGGCTGTTATGTTAAGTTTTAGCTCCAAGGAAAGTATTTTAAAATTGGTTAACAAGCTAAAAGAAATCGACAATAAGTTAGCATCTCGATTAGAAGAAGAGTATGTTATTCTCTACCCCCACGTAGTTAAATTATTAAAGAAGAATCGTATATGGCCTCTTAGAGCAATTACACCATAGGTAGATGTTCTATTTCTTGCAGATAAATGTAGAAATCCATTGTTGCCGCTGTAAACGCGATATCGATGATGAATGTTATAGCAGCACTAATTAAAAAGCCTGAAACCTCACGTAGTTACAGTTTTTGATGCAAACGGGTTCTTCGGAATTTCACGATCACCATGATTGCTACAACTATGGAGATTATGGGAACTGAAATTAGTATAATGCGGGGGAGAACGTTTTTGCTGAAGGTTAGTTTTGTTGCTAGAAATAGTGTTATTCTTAGATTTTTCTCTAAAACAGTTTTCATTTCATCTTCTGGAGGATTAAAGTACTCCCAGACATCGTAGAAATATGCTCTACCGTCAATTAGATGAACATGTTCCGTCCACCACGTATTATTGTAACCTTGACCATATACTTCGACTGTAAACGCGAAAATATGATGCACTCCATACATCCAATCTCCCCATTCCCCACTACAGGTATATAGTCTACCAGATTGATAATAGGGGTAACCGCTAACTTCACTCATACTTTTAGCAAGAGAAATAAACTCTTCTTCATCTGGAGGTGGACTTTGCGTATAGCCCCATGGGTAAAGTATGCCTACAATTCCGCTGTGAAAGCTTAAGGCATATTTTATGTTATCATGTTGTTCAACGAAATTTTTAATTGCTCGTGTCTCTAGTTCTGAAAAAGGTCGTGGACCGATGTAAACTTCTGAATATGGATCCGAACTGCCACTCTCCACGTTAGTGTCGTTCCAGTGAAAATCGTAATTACGGTTTAAATCCACACCTCCAAGCCAATCCTCGTTTATTAGTCCATCACCATCGTCATCGATTCCTTCAAAACCCATATATGTTGCATTCCACCAGCAATATATTTTTCCATCCTTATCTACATCATTTGGAGGATCTTCGTCAAATTTTCCATCTCCATCTTCATCTATAGGATGTAAGTTCTTTCTTTGCCACGGGTTAATCTCTGAAGCCCTAATGCCGTCAGCATTTAAAGCTGGAATAATGTAAATTACTGTTTTTTCCAAAATCTCTTTTATCGTATCGTTTGTGGCATAATTTGTTGCAAGAAACCATGCAATGTAAAGAGCTACTTCAATCGTTATTCTTTCACGTGCATGATGATAAGAAACAATAAATAATGCCGGCTTGGGTTTTGAAGTTTCTTCTCGGCTTGAAAGCTCTATGCACCATATGTCTCTATTTTCCCAAGTCTTGCCGATAGAATATAGTCTTACAATTTCACTATAGGTTTCATTTAAGTTTTTGAGAACAGTTGTTACTTCACTATAATTATGATATTTATTCCACGCTACTTGAACAACTTTATCGGGTACGGCACAATTTGCGTTTATCGGTATTAAGGTGCAAAATGAGACAATATGGAAATTTGTGTTAAACAGTAATAGGATAAAAAATATGGTAATTATCTTTTTCACGTGGGGAACCATCCCGCTAAGTATTATGATTGGATTAAAATTTTTGTATTTCAAATTTAAAATATTCTTGACAAATTATTTATAGGTATGTTGAAGGAAATTTAATGGGTGTCAAAGCTGGATAGTGGAGGGCAGTCAGACGATTCCAAAAGAATTTTAATTCCAATAGAAGGCCACTCCTTAGAACTTAAGTTATGTCAACTATTTTTAGACCTAGCTAAAGCAAAAAAATACAAGTTAACCTTCTTTCATGTTAAAACTCCAGAAACCGAAATCGAAAAAATATTAAACAGATTGAAGGAAGACCTTAGGAAGAAGGGTGTTGAAGCACAGATACAAATTGTGCCAGGTGAAGATCCTGCACGTGAGATATTGAAGGAATCAGGGAAGCAGTATGATTTGATTGCTATGGTTTCGAGGATTAAAGCTTTAAAGAAAGAACTGTTTGGAAGTGTGACAAATAAGGTTGCTAGAAGCGCTAAATGCAATGTTATGGTTTTTCACAATGTTGATAAACTCCCAAAAAAATTGAATAAGATACTCGTTCCAATTTTTCTTCCTAATAGGAAAGTTGTAAGGATTGTTTTAGAGTTTTTAGATGCAGAATGCTGTAAAGATGCCGATGTAACCTTTTTACACATGCATGAACTACCAATCTCTCTTCCACTTGGAACGGAATATATTCCAGAGAAAGAGAAAAGAGAGATAAGAAAAGTTTTATCAATTATAAAAGAAGAGTCTAAAGCTGCGGGAAAAACGCCTTGGTTTAAAGAAATAATTACAAGAGACATTAGGAAAACATTAATAGGATATATGAGAAAATTTAGACCTGATCTTGTTTTTATACCAGCTAGAAAACGGCCTAGAGCATTTATCGGACTTCTTGGGACAGATGAACATTATCTGACTTCACATTTGAACATTCCAGTCATACTTTTCTTTTAGTCATGTAAAACGTTATCGAGAAAGAAGAAAGCATAGCAACAGCGAAAGTGGTTAGAATAAGAGGCGTATAGAGATACGACATTACTAAAATCACTATTATAAAAATTATAATTAATGCTATCATGCTAAACAAGGCATGACTATTGATCGTTTTTTCCATACTGAGCTTAAATGCCGAAAGATTAACCATGAAGAAAGTTATTAAGAAAAATAGACTTGAAAGCGTTGCAACTTCCTGTAGAACGCCGACTAGAGTAAGTATGGCAATAATGAACGACGTGAAAAGAATATTGATATAGGGTACTCTTGCTTCCTCACTAAGTTTAACAAGCTTTTTAGGTGCTAAACCATCTCTAGCTAAAGCAAACATCATTCTTGAAGATCCATACAAGCTTGCATTAAACGCGCTGGATGTTGCAAGTAAGCCACCTACACCAAGTAAGATTCCGCCGATACTTCCCATGAACTGCTCTGCAGCTTCCGCTAAAGGTGCCTCGCTACTCATAAGTTTAGCTGGATCAATAACCATCAAAACAATAAGAGTTACAAGTAAGTATATGGTTGAGACAACCACTATGCATATGTAAATAGCTCTTTTTATGTTTTTTCTTGGATTTTTTAGTTCTTCGGCGCTTGTCGCGATAAGTTCAAACCCCTCATATGCTATAAAGATTAATCCACTACCTAAAACAAGATTTGATAAACGAAAATCAACTTCGGTGGGGTTAGGAACATAATCTTGGAGTTTTTGTATTAAGCCGCATTTCGCAGCGAAAAGGAAACCTGCACCTGCAAATAGAAGCAATAAAACAACTTTAGCTGCTACTAGGATGTTTTCAACGCTACCAGTTTTTTTAGCTCCCTTTAAATTTAAAATGGTAAGCACAACTATGAGGAGCAGGCTCCAGATCTTCCATGAACTTTTAACAAAGTATGTCATGTATTGTCCAAAGGATACGGCATAAAGCGAACAAGATGCGATATAGCTGAACCAAATAAGCCAAGCGACAAAACCTCCTACAAATTCTCCAAATCCAGCTTTGACATATACGTAACTGGCGCCGCTACTTGGGTATTTCTCTGCAAGAACAGAGTAGCTATAACCGGTTAATAGTGCTGAAAAAGTGCAGAGGACCAAGCTTAGGAGGACAAATTTACCAGCTATACCTACAACTAGGCCTATAACTGTAAATATGCCTCCGCCAATCATTCCACCCATACCTATTGTTACGGCTTCAATTAGTCCTAGTTCTCTAATTAATTCAACTTCATAGAGTTCTTTAATTTCTACTTTTTCTGTCACCTTCCACCACCACCCACCCGCCCACCCTTTTAACTTCCTATGTGAAGTGGTGGGTATTAGGTAGACGAAAAGTCCACCATCAGGGTATAAATGTAGTTAACTAATCCACGCTTATAGCGTTTAAAGCTTTTGAATCAAGTTACTTAAAACCTATATGAATCTACTTAGAAAATTTTAAATCGAAATGAATAAACCGATAAAAATTTACTCTAAAAACGTTGTGGACTACAAATAGAATACATAATTGTTGAAATTGAATAATTCTAGAAGAGACCTAATTTTTAGTAGTTAAATGCCATATTTTAAGTTCTTTCTTTAATTCTCCTCTTGCATAATATTAACATGCCAAGTTTTATACTACTTTTTCTTTTTAAGCAACTTTCCGAATATTCTTTCCCTTTCTTCTATGAATCTTTTAAGTTTCGGGTCTTTCAGAACAACGTTTCGAATAATTTCTTGATTGGCGATGAAAATTAATAGTTCTTTTGTGAATCCTTTGTCTGCTAGGGATGCCTTTAATCTCTCATCTGTTTTTAATATTTCCATTTCTACTAGTTTTGAAACAGCTGTGTCAATGTTTTTTATATCTTCTATTCCCTTTTCTCCTAGCGCAGTGTGAAAAGTGAACAGTTCTCTATGTAATTCAGAGCTCCATAAAACCCCATTATAAAGTGCCAAAACCCTTAGGACATCTCCCATAAGTTGTTCAAATTCGTCTTCTGAACTTAACAACTCCAAAACCTTTGTTTCTAACTCGCTCAAACACATAAACCCCCGATGCAACCGATATAGATGAACTATAACCTAATCAATATAAACCCATTTGTCTAGTTCTATCATCATACATACTCTATTTATTGCTACTGTGTTTCCGTTTAGCCCAGTACCATAATGCTATGTATGTCGCTGCAGATAAGGTTGCCACAAAGTTGCCAGTGGCAAGTGAAACAACAATAGCTCCTTTTGTGACTGAATTTAAGATAAAGACAAGCATTATAGAAGTAGAGGAGCACCCTAAGGAGAAAGCAAAGGCCGAAAAGAGGTTTAAGGAGAGTTAATATTAAGAACCGCGGAATTGCTATGGGAACTGCATATCTTATCCATGGAGATACTGCAAATGTTTCAGGAGGGGGGAACAGTTGCGTATCGTTTTGGAAGTTGAAATAGAAATGCATTAACACTCGCATTCAATATGTATGTGAAAGCGAATAAGAGAACTAAAAATATTACCTTAAATTTAGTTTTATTCACTTCTTTTCCTTTCATGTTAGGTTATATATTCGACATCTTCCTTAAATTCTTGGAGAGAACTTGTAGATGCGATGACTATATCTGATAATTTTTCTGGGACTGCTATCATTTTTGTAACAAGGGTTTTAAGTGTCGGTAAATCTCTTTTAGCTGCTTCTGCAAATTCTTTAGGCCATATCGCTATGAGTTCTCCCGTTTTTTCCAGTATTCTGATTAGAAAACCCATTGGAAGATCTTCAAAAGTTAAAAGAATTAACAAGATGTTTTGCCCTGAAACTTCCTCTCCCTCTGGACTTATCAAGCTTTTAATTGTAAAAGATTGTGCTCCTCTTTTCTTGACGCACCAAAGGAAAAGATCGAACCAGTTTTCTCTTAAGACAATAATTTTTCCTTCACTTATGGATTTTAAGTCGCAAAAATGCCATTTATATTCTTTCTTTCCTATTTCCGCCTTTACTTCCCACGTTTTCATACGATAACCAACCTCTATTTTAATCATTAAAATAATATTAATCTCTGGATTGATAGAAAATGTTCATCTTATTTACTTTCTGCTTTTACTTCAGTACTTCCCTGTTGAGTTCTTCGAGTCTTCCTCTAATATCTTCTATTTGCTTCTTTATTTCATTTCTAATTCCATGAAATACATTGATTAAGCTTTTTACATCATTTACCATGCTGTTTAATGACTTTTCAATTTCATTGAGTTTATCCAAGTGTTTGAAGCTTTCAGAAATCACATCATTGACATGGAGGAGACTTTCTAAAAGAGACGATAATAAGAAACGAAGAAGAATAAGGTCATCCACATCTACCAGATTTTTAGCTATGCTAGCGACATCCATTAGAAAGCCGAAAAATTTCAATGCATCCTCAAATAAACTACTTAAAATTCTTATCGTACTTTCTAGTTGACGTAGATACTCTACATATTTGCTGTAATCTTCATACAGCTTTTCTTTAATTTTGTTAAAGTCTTCAACTTCTTTCTCGACTTTTCCACGAAGTAGTTGAATAACTTCATACAATGTTTCCTTAATTTTTTGGGGAAGCTTTTCCAAATAAAACCCCCATAATTATTCCTACAGGGTCTTAATATTAGTGTTTAGTTTGTGCGCGTGAATACTTTGTAATCCATTGTAAAACGTTAATTTAATCGCTTTTAAGATTAAATTAAACTATTGGTCTAACTTCGGTAATATTTGTTGTTTTTATCTAAATAAGTCTTTTTCCACGGGTCTTAATAATTTTTTAATCGAATATTCGCCCTTAGGATATTTAAAACCTCTAACAATGACGACTGGAATGCCCTCGTCAGTTTCTCCCATGAGAAGTTCTGCTGCTGAGGCAAGTTCATCGGCTATTGCAATCATGGTTGTCCTTAGTTCGTATCCAAAAAGATCCTTTTTGCCTCTCATATCATATAGGGGGTCAATACCAGCTACACCAATAGCTACGCCAACCGCTCCTTCACGTAGAGGTCGACCAAAGGTATCACTAATGATGACTGCAACGTCTTTCCCTGTTAACTTTTTTATTTCATCTCTTATTTTCTTGGCTGATGCATCTGGGTCCAAAGGCAAAAGTGAAACTGTTTCTTTGCCTGGAACATTACTTCTATCTACACCGCTGTTAGCGCACACAAACCCGTGGTGGGTTTCCATTATTAAGTGGTGGCCTCCCATTCTAACAATGCCTTTACTTTCCCTTAAAATAACTTCAACCAGACGTGGGTCCTTACCGGTTTCTTTCGCTAAGATTTCTGCAAATGGGCTAGGTTTAATATCGTTCAGATCTACTATTCGCCCTTCTGATCTAGATATAATTGTTTGCGCGATAACAATGATGTCTCCCTCTTGTATGCCTATGTCTTCTCTTGTAGCAGCTTCAACTATTAGTTTAGCTATGTCATCTCCTTCCTTGACTATAGCTATTGTCTCTAATCCGTACATTTCTATTTTTTTCAAATTTGTCACCTAGAAATATCAATTAAATTATTTAAATATTTTAAAATCCCGTAATTTGTTAGCTACGGCCACCGTTCAACGAATGTTAAAATGATAATGGCATAGGGAATTTAAGTGTTTGTTAGTAACTTGATTATAATTGAAAGTGTAGCTTCTTTTCTATCTCCTCAATTTTCCCTTTAAATTCTTCTAGTTGCCAGTCGGATATTGTATGGAAATCTTTGTATTTTTTAACGGTTTCAACTATTTCCTTGACGATGTCGTTTCTTCCAAGTATTTTAGCTATGCGTAAAAGGAAGCCAGCGTGAGCGTAGAGGTCAAAAGCTTTTTTACGTTTTTTATGTCTTTCAACAAGAGCCCATCTAATTTTTTTATTATCAGCTACACTGTACTTTTTAAATATCTCTTCGCCGAACACAGGTTTACCGCCCATTAGATGTCGCCAAACTGTCTCATTGCTATCAAAAACAGATGGTATCCTCATTTTATAGTGAGCAGGGAAATTTACAGTGAAAATTTTCACATCTATGTTGGCTAGAAGCTTCTTCTCAATGTCTGAATTTAGACATGGAGTTTTTAATAGTTGAATTAGTTCTTTTACCTCTTCCTTACTGGGAATTTTATCTACTAGGATTACGACATCATAATCGCTGCAGATTTGCACACCGTCTAAATTTGTTTCAAAATACTGGTTATCTCCAAGGGAGCCGCTTAATTTTAATGCAATAACCCATGGAAAACGTCTTTTTATTTCTGGTGCCAGTTTTACAAGTCTTTTAAAACCTATTTCAGCCTCTGGGATCATGTTTCAATCCTCTAACAATTTTAAATTACACAGCTTAAAATACATTTCTACAATTCTTCAAGTCAACTTTATTTTATTTAAAATACTTGAGTTTACGGGATATTTTCTTAATCGAAATGGAATATCGATTATATTTTACTCTATGCTCATTTAATATTGAGTATTTTCTCGAAAACTATCATTTTTATGTTTTCTGATCGAGGTGTGCTTTTACATGCTTAACTTTTTCATATATGGGTGAGCAGATGGTAATCATCGGTATCAAAAAATATATTATCTACTACTACATATTGTTATAGTAACTATTATTACAAATTTTATGGAAAAATACTAACTATCGCTGGAATGGTGATAGGTATGCGAAAAGCAGTATACTGCATATTATTTCTCTTAATCGTCGTAGCGCTCGTCCAAATACCAATAAACCCGCAAATTACCGCAGAGGCGTCACCGGGAAATGAAATAACCACCGAGCCGAGCAATACCAGTATAACCTTAAAGAAGGGTGAATATTACATTCTTAAGGTAAACATTACAAATAGTGGAACTGAAGCCCTTAAGTTAAAGAAAATAGATGTCCAGAGATCTGATATTACGCAAATCATCAACACAACACATCCTTTAAAGTGGCTTATGCCATCAAACAAAAGTTGGGCTCTCATTTTGTTTAACACAACTGCACTGAAACCTGCTACTTACAATGGATGGGTAAACTTTACTTTTGAAAGTTCAGTGGGAATCACATACAACACTGTCAGTTATTCCATTACAGTTCAACCATCTGACCCAATAATACAAGTCGACCCTCCATATCTATACTATGAAAGCTTAAGCTACGAGGAAAGCGTTGTAAAAATCATTGTAAAGAACTTGATCGACGTTAATCTTACAGTTGCTCTTGAAATGCCAAGTGAACTCAGCGAAATTTGCATACCACTTAAAGACTTGGACACAATTCCGCCGAGAGGACACGCAGAATACTCTCTTTTAATAAGATCATGGAAAATACCAGATATCATTATCGATGAATTAAACTTCACAGTAATAAGCCCCACGTCTCAAACATGGCGTGTACCAATTGTCTTAGTATCACATAATGCCTTAAACGTTCAAAATTACACTCTGCTTGAAAAACACACCGTATTAGAAAATAATAGTATCATTGTAGCTAATGGATCTACAACCACTGTTAATTTCAGCGTTCCAGTAGGAGTTCATCAACTCATCATCAATGGACAATCAAACCCGACAGAATTGCAGTGGAAGCTATATAATTCTACCAATAAAATGGTAGCTTATGCAGAAAATGTGGATGTTGCCGAATTTTCAATAGTAGACCCTGTGCCTGGTACATGGTCACTATTATTAAACAACACGGGGCTTGACTATGCAAATATTACACTAAAAGTATTAGTTTCGACCCCTGATATGATTGGAGGTACTGATCTTCTGAAAGAAAAACTTGTGGTGCAGGGAAAACTCCTTGGCAATGAGGAAAAGATTTTCTGGTTCTACGTTCCACCTAGCGTTTCTTCATTGAACATATTCACTAAAGAAACAACAGACTTCTTAATCGAATTATACAATCCATTTGGACAACCTATTACAACTTTACCATTAGTAAAACCTCTTCACGGAACCTATAAGATTAAAGTGATATCTTCAAACCCTGATATAACGAATAAACTGCCCTTCTTCATGGAAATTGAAACATCACCTATAGAAGAAATCAGCGAGATTCCAGTTGTCATTACGGATTTCATTAGAAGCGAGGAAACAAAAATCTTCAGATTTTACGTGCCACCAGGAATCGAAGCATTTTCACTAGATCTAACTGTAAATGGTTCTCTTGACTGCATCGTTGAAAGTCCGAGCGGTGAAAGGAATCCACTACTTGACCTCAATTTAGTAGAGGCGCCAGAGCATGGTGTGTGGTCACTCTATGTTCAGGCAAGCGAGAACGTTACATTCTCTATTAGTGTAGATGAAGTGATTACAACATTACTGGGTACTCCGCCGTTTCATGTTACGGGAAGAATTGAAGGAAAAAGTATTCGAGTATTTAAGTTCTACATTCCTCCAGACGTTGAAAACCTTGCCTTAAATGGTTCCTCTACTAGTCAAGTAGAATGGACACTAAGAGATCCAACCGGGGAAATTCAATACTCAGCAAGCGACATAACATTACAAGTTGATACGATAGAAAATCCGGTGGCAGGTGTTTGGAAACTAGAGATTGATAGTCTTGAGACAGCAACATATTCCTTTGAAGTTATTACGGGTAACTACAGTTTTTCACAGGTTAAAGTACTTTTAGAAGACTCTTTCTTAATTAATGCTGGAAATAGTGAAAGCGGTAATTTAGTAATTCAGAACTTTGGAAATGAAACTCTTGAAATGGTGAAAACTGAAGCACTTGATCCTTGGATTAACATTTTAGGCTACAATCCATCAGAAATAGCTTCTTCATCTGCTGGCTCGTTAAACTTTGAGGTAGATGCGGAAAATTGTACCTATGGAATCTATCACAGCTTCATTGTTATAGAAAGCAGTTGGGGGAAACATTTTGCCGAAGTGACTATGAGGGTTTTGTTAGACCTTGTAAAGATCAAAGGTAGCTCTGAAATTCTGTTATCAAACGATATACCATCTGTATCCTTTGATATTCTTGTTCAAAACATTGGTAATTCAAGCGCCAGCATATCGAATGTAACGCCGCAATACCATATTTCAAAAAGCGTAATAGAAACCAGAAATGTCTCAGTAATTAAAGTTGAGAAAAGTGGTCTTACGGAAGGCTTACATTACCTTTTACCGAACATTACCATATCGTTTGGAGCAAGCAATGCTATTATGAGTTTCTTTGCACCATTTGTAATTGTTAGCGGTAGACCTTACGTTCCAAACTTCACGATTATCGAAAGTGTGCATGCAAATATTCTTCAGAACAATATCAATGGTCACATCGATGAACCCCTTTCACTCTCCATAGAGATCATGAACGAAGCAAATTACAGTACTGGAAAAGTTATCTTATGGAGTTATGTAACGAACGATTTCTACTCGTTACCTGTCAGTGTGCCTTCCGTGGAAAATTGTTCATCTGTTACACTTGACACCACTGTTAGGTTTGCTAGGTGGACAAAAGAAGTTGTCCGACCATTGATAATTATTGAAAATAGTAGCGGAGAATTTGTGTGCATTACTCCTCAAAATACGTTAAGTGCTGATATTGAACCGGGAATTGAAATAGTCAAAGTATGGTATCTCCCAGAGGAACCTTTGGCACATGATTATATTGCGATTAAGGCTAAACTTGGAGGAACTGGGACATCGATTTTCACGGTATCAACACTTTACATGTATGATAATCAGAGAAAGACGCTTTACATGGCAACTAGCGAAGGCGGCAACGTTTACAGTGGTGTGCTAAAACCATTTATGCAGCCTGCAAATGTCAGTTTTATTACGTCAACAGTTGCGAATGGTAGACTTGGCTTCTTTATCTCAGATAATAATGGAAACTACTACAATATGAAAGTGAGAACTTCTCCTCCAGCAGAGGAATTTAATATCACGGTTTTTACCGACCGACCTGCTTATCGAAGTGGAAGTAAAGTTCTCATTGTGGGCAATGTGACTAGGGAAGGTTCTCTGCTAATCAACATTTTTGTCAATATTAAAGTTCTCGACCCAAATGGCGCCGTCATCGCAGAAGACCAAAAAATAACAAATGAAACAGGGTATTTTGCAATGGAGATGCAACTTACGGAAAATGCAATTGAAGGCATTTACCAAGTGAATGTAACTTACGGCGAAGCATATGAAATCTACGAGTTTTGGGTTGATAATACGCCTCCACTTATATCGAGTATTAAAGTAACTCCAGAAAATCCACGTGTAGGCCAAGAAATCATATTTGAGGTGCAGGTTCATGACAATGAGTCAGGAATTCAAAAGGTAATTCTTAGCTACAATGATGGAAGTGGATGGACAAACATAACAATGAACAGCGCAGAAGAGAATTACTACACTACTACGTTGCCTCCCATGGAAAACAAAACAATAATAAGATACAAGGTGTATGCATGGGATCTCGCTGGGAATGTTATTTGCAGCGAAGAGAGGGAAGTTGAAGTTATAGGAGCAGCAAAGGCTTGGATTGGTACATCAACAATAATAATCATCTCTGCTGTCGCAATAGCAGCAGTAGCAGTCTTCTTAGTTCTTAAAAAGAAAAAGTAAACTTAATTTTATTTTTTTAATCTAAACATTATAACTTACTTTTACTAAAACTAAGATGAGTATATTTTAGAGCTTGTCTAAAACTCTCATATTATTAATTTATTTAGTAAGTCGTTCCAAATAAATGATGTATACTTACTTGAAAAATCTTTTATTCGTGAATGTCAAAAATAGTTTGATTTACTGTAAATTGTTACTCACGTTTCTCAGATGGTGAGGGTTTATGGTAATCACGGAGGAATACGAGTATGTTCCTACGACTCCTTGGGTTACATACATCCTGATAGGACTAAACGTTATTATTTTCTTTATGGAGCTTTTAGATCCGCAAATTGTTTATAGATATTCTCTTATTCCGGTTTTTGTTCTTCAAGGACAAGCTTTGTATACGCTTGTTACTCATATGTTTTTGCATGCAGATTTTATCCATATTTTTTCGAATATGTATGCTCTTTGGGTTTTTGGAGATGATTGTGAAAGTGTTTTTGGTCGAAAAACTTTTATAATCTTTTATTTGGTATGTGGGGTTTTTGCAGGACTGTTTCACTCGTATTTTTCCGTGTATGTTTTTAGAGGAGGCGATATTCCATGTTTAGGTGCTTCAGGAGCTATTTTTGGTGTAATAGCTGCGTATGCCTTTCTTTTCCCTAGAAGACCTTTGAGAATATGGGCTTATTATGGTGTTATAAGGGTTAAAGCTTTAACTTTTGCTTTATTTTACGCTTTGGTTGAAACTCTCTACGCTATTTTTCTTGGACCTTATGGTGGAATTGCTCACACAGCTCATGTGGGAGGTTTCACAACTGGTGTAATAATGACATTTATATTGAAATTTACAGTTCTAAGGGGAAAAGAGATACCGCCATAACGTTAAGTCTAAGTTTTGCTTTCAGTTTCACGCAGGATCTTAAGTATGATTTTTCTTTTTTCTTTTTCTGAGAGTTCTGCAAATGTTTTGCCTTTGAGCATTTCTTCAACTTTTTTAGCTACTTTCAAACCGTACAGTTTAGCTTTTATAGCATTTACACAGACTTCAGACCAATCTACGTCACTAAAGTTTTTCATCTCCTTAAAAATGTCGTCTGGTATCCTTATTGTGATTTCAGGCATATCAACCGTCTCCAATGTTCTCAGTGATCTGATTTAGCCTTTCTATTAGCTGTTCCACTTCTTTTAAAATCTCTTTACGGCTTTTTCCCCTTATTCTATAAGATATTGCTCCATCTCCTACTATAAGTACATTATAAGGAATATGCGGGACAACTTCCTTAAGGGATGGAAGTTTTCTTTGAGGGTTCCTAACTATGTTTATTTGTGTGAAATGTTCAAATTCCCGTACGCCAATGGCATAGTCGATGTTAAAAACATCAATTACCCTATGTAATATGTTCCATACGAGTTTAAATTCCACATTTGAAGTGTTTACAACCGCTACATTTTTTACACATTTAACTTTATCCAGAGAGCAATATTTATCGTAAAATTCTTGGCCAAGCTCTTTAAAGAAGTTCCAGTTATCGTCAGAGTCTATACCCTCCAGTTTATTGATGATTTCATCGAGAGAGGTTTTTTCCGAAAATAAACTGTAACTTATACCATTGGCTACTATCTTCTCTTCCTTGTTTGGAGTCACGCTAGGATCCCTGTCAGCTATTTGCCCTAGCCTGACTAGCAGTTTGAATTTTTTGTCCATGCTTTTGTTTGCCTTATTAAATCCGTAGTAGCATTTTCCAGGATTATCAACGATATAGAAATTTTTGATTGGAGGAGATTCTAAAAGGCTTCTAGGATGGTGGTCAATATACCATACTTCTTTAACTTTTTCGCTGAGCTTTTTTAGTTTTGAAAGACTTAAAGAGATATCTTTGTGAAGAGGTATATCAACAATTACAACTTTCTCGTAGTTTTCTCTTATATTATCTATTGTTTTCTCCCAAAAGTTTTTTACATCTCCTGTTTTGAATCCACATAAAATTTCGGTATCGAACCCTTCTTCCTCTAAAACTTTTTTTGATAATACTGCACAAATCAGGCCATGTCCATCTCCGTGGGCACAAATTAAAGCTTTTCGTTTTCTAGTTCCTACTTGTTTATCCATTCTTTTCGTTTTAGTTTCTTTTTCAGTCAGTGTTTTTACGTTTTTCACACTTAGCTGCTCCTTAAATCATGTATTATGAGATAAGTATTGAAGGTTGACTCTCAATTTATCTTTATCGCATTTAAAACTGAAGTTACAGACATTGAAAAGCTGGTGATCATAGTAAATAAACTAGTGAAAGAAGATTATACGCGGTTAAATTATGTTAAGTGGTTAAGCCGGATTGAATAGACCATTCATATGCTAATCGCTTAAGATCACTTATATCTTCTTGAGTTAATGCACGCTTTCTTCTTATTTTGGCTATTACTTTTGTCATTTTGAAGAATATTGGGTGAACTCCTCCGATCATTTCACCTAGATCCATTTTTATCTTTTCAAGTGTTTCAGCAACATCACCGCCACGAGCTCCGGGTTTTAAGACATTTAATACGGCATCAAATGGAGGAACTATTTTACTCTCAAGCTGAGCTTCTAGAGATGGGAATTCAACCTTCGCTGTTTCTGATATTTCTTCCGTTGCTTGCTGCAATGACTGTTGCGGCGGCTGTAATGTTACTATTTCAGATGGTTTTTCTTCTTCCTCAACTTTAGGTGAAAATTCAGCGAATAACTTGCCAATTATGGTTTTTATTTCTTCTAAATTATTGAGAATCTCTTCTGAGCTTGATAGGTTTTCGTAGTGGCTTGCCCACTCGTAGGCATCAGATAAAAGATTTTTAACGTTTACCAGAACGGATTTTACAACTTCCTCTACCCTTGGCAAGGATAACACCCTTATATTTGGTGTTATTTTTAAACTAATAAAGATTTAGTATTAATGGTAATACGTACCACAACAAATCCTTTATAGCCATTTTCATATTTATGCTTTATAAAGCAATTTACCGTCAATTATTGTCATAAAGATACGTATATCTCTAATGTTTTTCGGTGATATCTTGAATGGGTTCTTTGTTAAGACCACCATGTCTGCTAGCTTTCCTATTTCAATGGATCCCTTAATTTCTTCCTCAAAGGCTGCATAAGCGCTACCCTTGGTATACGCTCTTAAAGCCTCCTCAACACTAAGCCTACTTTCCTCAACGGGATGAGTTACAGCACTCCAAATACCGTATATTGGACCAAAAGGCATGCAGTCGCTTCCAAAAGCTAAAACTACACCCTTCTCCAACACTAATTTGAACGGATTATTTCTACGCCATCTTTCCTTCCCGAATCTTTGTTCATACATTCCGTTAGGCATACCCCACTCGGCAACAAAGTTTGGCTGCATAGAAGCAATTAAACCCAGTTTTCTCATTCTATCGATGTGATCCTCGGTTGGGAGTTCAAGATGTTCAATCCTATGTCTTCTATTTTTAATGTTAATCCCTTTGGATGCTTTTTCAAAAGCGTTTAATAGAGTTTCAATTGCTCTGTCTCCTATGGCGTGAGCAGCAACTTGGAGCCCGTTTTCATTCGCTTTCTTAATTATTTCCGCTAAATCATCTTCTTCGATTAAAATCATTCCTCTGTTCGAAGGATCATCGTTGTAAGGTTCCATTAAAGCAGCTGTTCTTGCACCTATAGAACCATCAACCATAAGTTTTATTCCACCAATTTTAAGCCAATTGTTTCCAAACCCACCTCTTAAACCTAAAGCAGTAAGGTACTCAAGGTTAGTGTACCAAGAAAAAGTGTATATTCTTACTTTAAGCTGATTTTCTAACATAGCTATTTGATAAGCTGAGAAATGGTTGGACATAACGGTGTCTTGAACAGAAGTTACACCGCACTTTAGAGAGTGGTCAACGGCTAGCTTAACTCCTTTAAGACATTCATTTACAGAAGGTTTTAGAACTCTTCCAGCATATTCTAGAGCATCTTCTTTTAATATACCAGTTGGTTCTCCTGTTTTCTCATCTATTTCAAAGCCTCTTGTGTCTTTTGGAACATTTAACAATTTTAAGCCTAATGTATTTGTGACTGCCATGTGACCGCAGATTCTAACAATATAAACGGGTTTGTTAGGTGTCGCTTTATCTAAGTCCCATCTTGTTGGGTATCTGTTCTCTATCCATTTGCTTTCATCCCAATTTGAGCCTATGATCCATTCATCGTCACCTTTTTTCTCTGCTTCTTTTTTAATAAGTTCTAACGCATCTTTAATAGATTTAGTGTCAGAGAAATCGATGTAGGTGAATTTTAAGCCCATACCTATAAAGTGTGTGTGGGAATCAATAAAACCTGGAACGACTGCTTTACCGTTTAGGTCAATTACACGGGTTTTGTTTCCTATCCAGTATTTTACTTCGCTGTTACTTCCAACCTCTATTATTTTCCCGTTTTTCACCGCTACGCCTTCATGAATTGTGTTTTCGTTATCTAATGTGATTATTTCTCCGTTTATTAAAACTAGATCCGCGAAGCATCCTTTTTCTGCATCAACACCCATTAATATCTCCCCATAATTAAACTACCAAATAAAATAGGGCTTCAAACTACTATATTAATAGTTCTGAACGCTCTAACAATCAATAACAACAACATTTTGAATTTATTTAGTGAAGAGACAACATCATATAGGACACTATTGTGAATATGTCCACAACTCTGAGCCATTTTTCAAGTTTAATCAGCCTAAACAGGAACAAAACATTAGCTATGAAAAACAACATTAAAGTTGCTACAAAAATTTGAAAACTAACAACCGAACAGAAAGTTACGAGCATCACCCAATGTACTTGTGTGAGAAATACTATCGCTTTTTGGGTTCTTTCATAACCTAGATATGTTGCCGTCGTGTTAATATTGGCTTTTAAGTCAAAGTTGTAGTCTTCCCAGTGGTTTCGCAAGTTTAAGATAACGCTGTAAGTAAAAATTAAGGGAACCAATGGGTTTCTAATAACTGTTAATACATTGTTTCCTTGGATAAGGCACCCATATATGTAGAGGAGAGATCCGAAGAAGAAGCCGTGACTTATGATATCCAAGAATGGTCGTGTTTTGAATCTGAGAGGTGGAGCGGAGTAAAAGCCTCCTAAAAAAAGTAACAGCAAATATGTAAGGATTACTTCCAAATTCAAAGTATAGAATACAAGTATAGCTGTACCTAGAATTCCTATGATGAGAACTGCAATTAGGGCGTTTTTGAATGATATTTTCCCAACTGCTATGGGGTTTTTGTTAATATCTCCCTCAGCTATGTCCGTTTCAATGTCGAAGCAGTTATTTATTCCAAAAGTGAAAGCTAAAAAACATGATATTGTTGTTAAGTTGATAAGAAACGAGTTAACTAAAGTTGTATTCGTGAATATTTTGGGAAGTTTTCTTAGAAATGGTAGTAATGATAAACCCAGATATGCCCTCCAGTCTATAACTCTGAAATTGTTAAAATAAAATTTTATTTTCGATAGGTTTCGTAAGTATGCTTTCGGTATTTTAAACAACATTATTCCTCCATTAGAAATGTAACAAACTATCGTATGGTTTAGTGATAGATTTAAAGATTGTAGTTGCGTAAGGTTAAAGTATTTGGAATATGTAATAGTAGGTATAACTACTATGTGTGATTGCTGTTACTTAAATTTTAAGTTTGCTTAAAGTAAACAGATACTTTATCTTAACCATGGGTGACTGTTATATGAAAATTGCGTTATGCAGCGACTGGTATTACCCTAAAATTGGCGGTATTGCTACACATATTAAGGGATTGGCAAAATATCTGTCCAGACTTGGCCATGAGGTTCAAATAATTACAGTTAGGAATTTTGATGAAAATTACAAGGATGAGGATGGGAATGTTATCAGAGTAAATGCTTCCACCATTCCCGGGATTCAAATATTATCACCTTTAAATTTAAAGCAAGTCAAAAAGGTCATTTTAGAGGAAAAGTTTGATATTATCCATGGTCATCATGCTTTTACTCCAATTTCCCTTTATTCCATCTCGTTAGCGTCAAAGTATGGGTTTCCCACAGTTTTGACCGCGCATTCTTTAGGCATGGGATATCAGTACGGCATAGTTTGGAAGACTTTGAAACCAGTTCTTTACCCAGTTAAAAGAGCGTTTGATAAAGCGGATAAAATTATTGCTGTTAGTGAAGCTGTTAAGCAGTTCATGTCACATATAGTCTCGCATCCAGAGAAAATAGAGGTAATACCAAATGGAATAGACCTTGAGCAATTTATTTACGTCCCAAATGGTAAAAAGCTTCGCGAAGAATTAGATCTTCCTTCAGATGCACCAATAGCCCTCTTTGTTGGAAGATTCAGCATTAGAAAAGGGGTTCACATTTTAATTGATGCTTTTAAACACGTTGTTAAAGAAATTCCCGACGCGCAGCTACTGATTGCTGGTAAGGGGTTTCTCAAGGAATATTTGAAGCATAAGGTTAAGGCGAACAGGATAACAGAGAATGTAAAATTTCTGGGTTGTATTTCCGGCGAGATTCTAGCAAAGTTTTATGCTGCATCAGATGTTTTTGTTTGCCCTTCTGTTTTTTCAGAAGCTTTTGGAATAGTTATCCTTGAGGCGATGGCATCTGGAAGGCCCGTGATTGCTACCAGAGTTGGTGGTATACCTGAAATTATTGATCATGAAGTTAACGGTCTTTTAGTTGAACCACATGACGTGAAGGAATTGAGCAATGCGATAATTAGGCTTTTTTCTGACGATAGGGAAAGGTTTGAAATGGGCAGGAAAGCTAGAAAGAAGGTAGAAGACTGTTATGACTGGAAGAAACTAATTTTTGATATTCTTAATGTCTATGAAGAAGTTCAAACTCCACAAATTCAAATCTAAAGCATATTTTTGCCGATTTTTAAAACGAAAAGTTTATATTGATTTCGTAATATTCGAAAATTAAAATATTTACATATGTAATATATTCTTGCAGATGAAGTGGTAGGGGATCGGAGATGAGAGACGGTTACAAAATAGTTCTAACTGCTGAGAGATGTTTAATGAGCAACTACAACAACGCACTTTTCCTAGGGTTTACTGCATGCGGCCCTAAGAACCTTTTTAAGCCATTTCTCTACTTCAAATTTGTTTGCCCACCCGTACCAACTTATAATGGCGGTATAGCCAAGGTCGCTCCTTACGGTTTACGTAAAATAGAAGCTGCCCTCTTAGATTATGGATTCGATGAAAACGACGTTGTAGTGGTGGTCCCAGATAAGATAAGAAAATTTGTAGGGCCAAACACGAAGATTATTGGAATATCGTCCAATGACCCCCTTGGTAAAGGGCCTGCTTCAACTACTTTTACAGGGCCTCTCGGGCTTGTTCGCGGGGAATCTTACATAGCATGGAAGTTTAGAGAACTGGTAACTGATCCTTACCTTAGGAAGTGGGGTGCAAAAATAGTTGTAGGTGGTCCTGGAGCTTGGCAGCTTGAAGACCCTGAACCTCGCCGTGAACTTGGCATAGATGTTGTTGTTAGTGGTGAAGGGGAAAATGTTGTTCCACCGTTGTTTGAGAAGATTATTAGAGGTGAGGATGTTCCTGAAGTCGTTTATGGAGATGTTGTTGAAGTAGATAAAATGCCTCTTATCAGAAACCCTACTGTTGGTTCTTTGGTTGAAGTTGCTAGAGGCTGTGGTCGTGGCTGTAAGTTCTGTCTTCCAACTCTTAGAAGGCTGCGTTCCAGACCTTTGGAGCACATTTTGAAGGAAGTCGAGGTAAATCTTAGAGATGGGCCTAGATGGATAAATTTGCATGCTGAAGATATTTTACGGTACAAGGCACATGGAATTAAAGTTAATCGTCAAGCTGTCGTTGAACTTTGGGAATCTATAATGAAAATGGATGGAGTTATTGGCGTGGGTCCAAGTCATTTTGCTCTTTCATCCGTTGCTTCGGAACCAACTTTACTAGAGGAGTTGTCCACCATAGTTGGTGTTGGCACAAAAGATAAACCTTGGATTGCAGGTCAAACCGGGATTGAGAGTGGGAGCCCTAGAATTATGAGTATACATATGCGTGGTAAAGTTTTACCATTTAAACCCGATGAATGGCCTGATGTTGTTGAACAGGCCTTTGGAATATGTAAAGACAGTAACTGGGTTCCATGCGCTACTCTAATAATGGGATTACCAGGAGAAACAGAAGACGATATTATAAAAACCGTTGAGCTTTTAGATAGGATTAAAGATTATAAGAGCTTAATAGTGCCGTTATTTTTCGTTCCTTTAGGAGTCTTAAAAAACGAGAGAGGGTTTGGCGTTCAAGATATGAATGAGTACCACTGGGAACTGATGTTAGCCTGCTGGGATCATGATATTCGCTGGCTAGTTGAACTTGCCCGAGAGTATTTGCATCGAATGAAATGGATTGCAAGGGCTTTTATAATGCGTTTTGTAAATTTTGTTGTTAAGAAAGCAAATAAAAGAGTTAGAAAAATTATTCATGAAAAAATGGAAGAAGCAGCTAAAAGTAAAAAATATTTAAAAATTGAGGAGGGTGTTCTTAGTGGTTAGAAAAGCATCAACCGCTAAAACTATTGAAATATTAAAATATACAATTGATAGAAAACCTTTAAGATTTATTTTAAAACAGTTTTCTGGTTTCTGTAAAAAAGATAATAAAAATCGACTTGAGGTTGCTTTAGAACTTTATGTTGGTGAGAGAACTAATGCTTGTTGGGTTTGTACACATATAGTTGCCCCCATCGTAAAGTGGGTGGTAAAAAAGGGTGGAGCTGCTTTCGGTGTGAGTGAAGAAGATCTTAAAGAGAAATTTAAGGATGTTTATTGGCGAAGAGGGCTTGTTAACGTTATTCGCGGTATAGCGAAGTTTGGAGTACATAAACCATTCGTACCTGGCGCACCGTTTCTAGTTGTTTGGAACTATACATATTTATGTAACCTTAGATGTAAGCATTGCTATGCTTCAGCTGGAAAGCCTCATCCAAACGAACTTACAACCGAAGAAGCTAAAGATGTTGTGAAAAAATTTGCAGACGCTGGTGTAAACATCATTGCTTTTTCCGGTGGAGAGCCTCTGATGAGAAGGGACTTTTACGATGTAGCTAAATTGGCTCATGAGTATGGAATATTTACCGCGGTTGCAACAAATGGAACGCTAATCACTAAAGACGTTGCAAGAAAACTTAAGGAAATAGGAATAGGATATGTTCAAATTAGTTTGGACGGCGCAAGCCCTGAAACTCACGACAATTTCCGTGGTATACCGGGAGTATTTGAGAAAACTATTAGAGGTATAAAAAACTGTGTTGAGGAAGGCGTCTTCGTCGAAGTCTCAACAACTGCGACAAAATTTAACTATAAGGAAATCCCAGAAATCATTGATCTTTGCGAGAAACTCGGTGTAGATTGGTGGATGATGTATAACTTTGTTCCAACCGGCAGAGGACGATTCATAATCGAAAATGATCTTACACCAGAAGAAAGAGAAAAGATTTTAAGATTTCTATGGGAAAGATTGAGAGAAGGAAGAAAAATGCAGGTGCTTAGCACCGCTCCACAGTTTGCAAGAGTTGCATTGCAAATGGAAAAAGAATACGGAGAAAGCGATGAAATCATTGTTCCAACACACTTCTACAATCCTCGCTTACATGGTCAACTTATAAATTTAAGTGAGTTCATTGGTGGCTGCGGTGCGGGACGGTTCTACTGTGCTTTAGATCCAGATGGAACAATTACGCCATGCGTGTTCTTCCCATTACCAGTTGGTAACATAAGAGAAGATGACTTTATGGATGTTTGGGATAATAATCCAGTGTTTTGGGATTTGAGAAACAGAGACAAATTAAAGGGACATTGCGGTGAATGTGAGTTCAAATATGTTTGTGGTGGCTGTAGGGCGAGAGCCTACGGATATTTTGGAGACTACCTTGCACCAGACCCTGGATGTATAAACAATAAAATTTTCTGGGAACAGCTCAAATATGAAAAATATAAATATGAGGTAACACCAATAGGTTTGAGTGCAAGGAGCGGTTTCGCTTATGGAAAGCGAAGTACTTAAAATCATTGTTAGAGGGTTAGCAAAACCCTTAATTTTATGGTTTTTATTAAGAAGAACTATGCATGGCTACGAAATACTGAACCAACTAGCTGAAATAACTGGGCAGAGATTTAGTCCTGGCACGGTTTACCCGATGCTTTACCAAATGGAAGAAATAGGTCTGATTACAGGTGAATGGGAACAACGAGGTAAGAGAAGGAGAAAACTTTACAAAATTACTGAAAAAGGTCTGCGTGCATTAAAACAGTTTGGAGATGTTTTCAGCAAATGTTTTGATCTACTTTTCAGGGACATAGCCAATTTATCTCAAAGTATTTACCAAAAAATAGTGGGAAAAGAGAGTACAGATGTCTCTGAATAGCTTACATGCATGTATCATGTCATTATCTTATCTTTTGTAGTCTATTACTATGGTTTTTATTTTTGAGAACTCTTTTATGGCGTGTATTCCTCCTTCACGTCCCTTTGTTCCGCTCCACTTATATCCTCCGAAAGCTATGTGCGGCTCAAACCATTCTGTGCTATCATTAACTATTACAGTTCCAGATTCAAGTTTTTTAGCAATATCAAATGCTTTTCTGAGGTTTTCCGTGAAGACTGCAGCCATTAATCCATATTTTGTTTTGTTTGCTTCTCTTAAAGCCTCTTTCTCATCTATAAACGATGCGATGCCTGTTACTGGACCAAAAGATTCTTCGTAGCTAACGAGCATTTCAGGTTTCATAGGGTAAATTACTGTTGGTTCAAGTATCATTCCGTGATTTACTCCACCCACAATCTCCGCTCCTTTCGACTTGGCATCTTCTATTGTTTTAAGATTTTTATCTAATGTTTCTTTATTTATGAGCGGCCCTATTTCCGTCTCATCGTCTAACGGATCTCCCCACTTGATTTCTCTAGCTAACTTTATGAACTTGTCCAAGAACTCTTCGTAAATTTCCTTTTCAACGTATATTCTTTGAGTGCTTAAAGCAACTTCACCATTCCAACAAAAAGCACCGTAAGCAAGTTTGTTAACGGCTTCCTCGAGATCTGCATCTGCAAAAACTATTGCAGGATCACAGCCGCCAAGTTCAAGTAAAATGTGTTTTGGAACCCTGCTGGATGTTATGCTTTTACCTACTGCCTCGTAAACTTTCATACCAGTTTCAATTGCTCCAGTAATGGAAACAACATCTATATCTGGATGTGTTGCAAGTTTTTCCCCTAAACCTATTCCGGTTACAACGTTTAGAACCCCTCCAGGAAATCTGGCGATTTTTAATGTTGTTTCTGGCATCGGTGTTCTTTCTGAAACTGGAAGAACTGCACTGGTGCTCGCAAAGCATTCAGCGAGGTGAATAGCGCTTAGAGGCGCATCACTTGCAGGTTTTAGTATAACTGCGTTTCCAGCTGCAATAGCTGCACTAACTATGTAGCAAGGCAAAAGGAACGGAAAGTTGCTAGGCGTTATTATAGCTACGACGCCCATGGGCTCCCAGATCTCTAACGCAAATTTCCTATAGGGGTCTACTATGCTTTCAACAAGGCTTCCCTTTAATTCGCTTAGAGAAGCCGCCATTATTTGAAAAGTTGCTGCACCATACATAGCTTCAATAAATGCTTGTTCAATTGGTTTTCCAGTTTCTAATGTTATTGTTTTAGCTATTTCATCTATTCTTTTCTCGATTTCCTTTGAGACAGCGTTAAGTAATTGTTGTCGTTCAACCAAAGGCATGTTTTTCGTGTTTTCTGCTGCTTTCTTTGCGGCTTCTACTGCGAGTTTTAGTTCTTTGGTTGTGGCTGATGGAACTGATCCAGCTATTTCACCGTTATAGGGGTTAACTATTTGAAGGGATTTCCCACTTTCACTATAAATGAATTTTCCTCCAATAAACATTTCTTTCTCAGGTTTTTCGCTACTTTCATAGTATTTTCTTTCAATTATTGGTAGTTCACCCATGTCTCTACACCTTATTCTGTTAGTAGCCCGTATTTTTTAGCAAACTCCATGTATCCTTTTCTTTTAAGCCTTCCAAGGCTTATTTTTAACTCCCAATACGTGTCAAAGCCTGGTCTAGGGTGATCGTGAATTTCTTTCCACTTCTTGTAGAAATCCTCTGCAATAGGCCTGTCATTTTGGTCTCTGGCTGTATTTTTGATAATCCATTCTAATGTTTTTTCATTGTAAAAGAGTATTGCGTCTGGTTTCTCTGCTGGTCCCTCTACCACCTTTGGTAACCCATCTTCGCCCTTAACGATATGCCATACAAGGTCTGGTCTATCTAATATGCGATATTCCCATGTTGCTCCAACTTTTAGGAGATCCATGAAATCTTTACCGAAGCTACTGAAGAATTCTTTAATTTCATCCCAGTTAACCATAACGATGCCTCCAAGACAAAATATAGATTATTTTCTCATAGTAGCTGCTAATATAGCGAATTGACGGGTCTAGGAGGTTTTAAAGATGGGTTTTATTAACCTCGGTTTCTGGAGTTCATATTTCTAAGTACTTTACCCTTTGAACATAAGTAATAAAGTATATAATGTTTAGTATCTGACATTTAATTTCACTATGTTTACCTTTTAAAGATTCAATTGTTAAGTTCATAAAGATTCTTTCAGGTTTCCGACTATCTTTTTGCGTTTCTTATTTTCATTTACTTTTCCTCGTATAGTTTAGCTTTTTCAAAAGTAAAAAACCTAAGACTTAAAAACGGTGAATAATGATTGTGTAGAAGTTAGAATATAATTCTTTGACAAATAAGTTTTGCTTAATGTCGTTTTAACAGACTTACTTATCAATTCCTATGTGTTGAAAACATGTTTTGTTGATTTTCAGTATTTTTCACATTTTAGATGTCTATTTTCAGTTTAGAATTTAAAAAAGTATTTTCCATGATATAAAAAACTAAATTTAAGTTCTGAAAAATAATATGTTACATGTTGTAATACTGCACATTAAGTATAAACATATGTAATGTCGTTTAGGAAAGTTGGTGTAGTTAAATGTCTCATATTAAAGAGATTGGCGATAAAATTGCAAGTTTACTGTCGATAAAAGCCGAGTTGGCAATAATAGATGCTGATGGCGGTTTGATTTACTCTTCACTTTCACCAGAAGCTGAAGAAATTGCCAGACGATTAGCTAAAGCTGCAATGACAATATGGGACGTTGGAGATTATCAAGTCAAAAAGCTAAGCAAAACAAATCTATTAATCTACAAAATGACAGATAGACTTGCAATTGCACTAAATAGCTATGAGAAAGAAGGAATCATTATATTGTCTGCAAAGCGACTAGAAGAAAAACTTAGAGAAGATTTCAAGACAATGGAAAAGATGATGAAAAAGATAAAAGTCCCAGCTCCACCCCCTTCACCTCCTCCACCACCGCCAACACCCGCACCAAAACCAGTAACAGAAACAAAACCAGTAGAAGTAGAAGCCGTTAAAGTAGCAAAACCAGTAGAGGAAAAGAAAGAGGTAGAGGAAGTTTCTGAGAAACGTTGGGAATGGCCTATAGATATTGGTGTTAACTTGGTTGAAGAAGCTAAGAAGGAGGGAATTGAGTTAAGGCTTATTGGCGGGGCTGCTATTAGAATACATTTATCGCCGGAAACCGCAGAACTTTATAAAAAACTTAGGGGAATTGAAGGTCCATATTTTGCGCATGCAGATTTCGCGCCCTCCTTTGCGGCCTTGTCCGAACAAGAGAAAGAGATTAAAAAATTCTTTGAATCGAAAGGATGGGAATTTGATTGGCGCATCCATCAACTTATTCGATGGTTTGGTGGTGTAGAGAATCGTCACGTATTTCGAGGAGAAACTATGGATATAGATGTTTTCTATGATGTAATTGACTTAAATCATAAAGTACCTTTCAAGGATAGAATTAATATACATCCTCTAACGCTTTCCCCGACTGACTTACTGTTAATAAAGCTTCAAAGAGTTAAATTTAGCGATGAAGATGTAAAAGATGTCATCGTTCTGCTTAAGGATCTTCATATAGGTGAAGATGATTCTCCTAGAACAATAAACGCGAAATACATTGCAAAGCTGCTTGCAGATGACTGGGGATTCTGGTACACAGCAACAACAAACCTTAAGAGAATAAAGGAAGACATTAAAAACTACGATCAGCTAAGCGAAGAAGATAAGCAAGTTGTTAATGCTAGAGTAGATTTACTATTAAAGTACATTGAGGAAGAACCTAAAACCAAAAAATGGAAAAAGAGAGCGAAGAAAGGAACAAAGAAAAAATGGTACAGGGAAGTAGAGCTATAACATTATACTCCTCCCATTTTTGTAAAAAGTATTAAGTCTTATACAAGTTGGAGTATAAAGATTATGGCGAGACAATTTTATTAAATTTTAAACAACAACACATCTTCAATTTTCATTCAGGAAATTTGTCTTTCATTTTTGGAATTCAACAACCAAGATATAAAGACTTAATAGTTGCAAAGGAAAATATTTTAGGGCAGTTTGCTGTAACTATTTTATGTTTGTGTGATTAGCGGTGAAATGGCGGGGTACCATAGATGTCGTTGGATTTAAGTGTAATAGTTCCAACATTAAACGAAGGAAAATATATAGGGTTTTGTTTAAAGGCTTTAGCTAATCAAACTTTGCCACGTGAAAAATATGAGATCATCCTAGTTGATTCTTATAGTAATGATAATACTGTGAAGATCTCTGAAAAATACGTGGATAAAATTGTTTTTGTACCCAGAAATGGTCCAGGCTATGCGAGGAATGTTGGCGCGAAAATTGCAAATGGAAGAATTCTGGTTTTTATTGATGCAGATACCGTAGCTTCAAAAGATCTTTTAGAAAAAATTTTACGTGCCTTTACTGATGACAAAATTGTTGGGGGTACTTGTTTTTATCACCCAGATTCAACAAGATTGTTTGACAGATTTATTTATATCACGGCAAATAATTTAACAAAGCTTTGTGACATGCTTTTCTTGAGAAACATTGCGGCAGTTCCCGGGTTTATATGTTTTATTAGGAAAGATGTTTTCGAGGATATCGGAGGGTTTGATGAAAGTCTCACCATTTTTGAGGACCATGACCTGGGTATACGAATGAAAAAGAAAGGAAAGATAATATATCTTGATGAAACGTATGTTATGACGTCAATAAGGCGGAACAAGGCCTTAGGGTACAGTAGGATAATACCGCTATACATATATGTTCATTTAGTCTCTCTTTTAGGAAAGCCTCCAAAAATATACTATCCAGCAATACGGACGGAAAAACCGTTACATGTGAACAACACATATCCATTTTTACCGACTAAAAGAATTATTTTAACAACTATGTTTTTTGCTGTCTGTTTAGCCTTACTACTCCTATTAAGTCCACAAAAACTTTTAGACTATGCTCTATACCTTTTCTATTTATTAAAAAGCCTAAAACATTCATTTCTTAAAAGTTATACATCAAAATCTGTTAACCTCTAAATTAAATTTAAAATCCTGAAATTAAGATTAAAATGCTTATAGGTAAATCATTTATCATGTCATTAATAGATAGTTAAGGGTTCTTTGAGGTTAAAAGAATGCTTGTAGGTGAAAAGGTTATTTTGAGAGGTCTAGAGCTGAGAGACGCAAAGGAACTTCACAAATATATTAATGACTGGGAAATTAGACGATATTTAAACATGTTTTACCCTATTTCGGAAGTTGAGGAAGAAGAATTTGTGCGGAGTAGTTGGGAGAAGAGGAAAAGTGGCACTGACTTTATTTTTGCAATCGATGACAAAGAAAGCGGACAGCTTATAGGCACTATTGGTTTACATAGAATTGATTGGAAAAATAGAAACGCTGAACTTGGAATCGCAATATGGAAAAAGGACTACTGGGGGAAAGGCTACGGAGCTGATGCTATAAAAACACTTTTAAAATACGCGTTCCATGAATTAAATCTTCATAAAGTATATTTAAGGGTACACGATTTCAATAAAAGAGCTATAAGGTGCTACGAGAAAGTGGGTTTCAAAAAAGAAGGGATTTTAAGGGAAGTTTTTTGGAGAAACGGAAAATGGCACGACACAATACTAATGGGCATACTTCAAAGCGAGTTTGAACAAGGATAACCGCAAAACCTGCGCTATATCCCTTGTAACGTGTTTGCAAATTAATCTTTCTGCTTTAGATGTAATGGCTTAGATACTAAGTATTTGTTTAGTATATCGAAGTTTATCGTTATGCCTAGTCCTGGTCCTTCTGGTACTTGAACCATGCGTATTCCGTTTTCAAGATAGCTTCTGATGGGTAACTATGCTTTCATTATAGCCCCAATATATTTCTGTTGGCGAATAAGCATCCCACAACTTTATTCCAGATAGTCCTGCAATTAAGTGGAGATTTGTTGCCCATCCAACTTCACTTTCCCATGAGGTCCCCATATGGCACGGTGTTCCGAGAACTTGACACATTTTTGTTATTTCTTTTATTTTCAGGAGCCCTCTAGCCTTCATTGTTTTTACACTGACCATGTCGCATGCTTCAAATTTAACAGCTGTTAAAACGTCATAGATGGAACGTATGCTTTCATCTAGCATTATAGGTATGTCTATCATTCTTCTTAGTTTTGCAGTTCCCTGTAGATCGTGCTCCGGTAAAGGTTGTTCTGTTAACAACTACTAAGTTCAAAAACTTTTCAACGTGGTCTTGAATGGACTCGTTTTCTATATGTTTTCAATAGTTCTCCTACTTCTCTTTTACATCAAGTATCTTCTCAACTACCTTACTAATCTTTCCATAATGATTTATAACATCCTCTAACACTTTAGAAACACCAAGAAGATTAAGTTTTTAGATTTTTCAACAAACTGTAGGAGATCTAAATCCAAAACATAGTTTTCTGGATCAAAGCATCGCTGAACTCCTAAAAGATTTTTCTCCTCTTCATGTATCTCTTTAAAATAAATATTTGGACAAGGAAGTAAGAATGCTTGAACTATTTCTTTAAAAACATCTTTATCCGTTACAATTCTTTGATTTGAATCAGTAGCAATGACGCAGGTTCTCACCGGCTTTTAGGAACTTCTTCATTTCATAGAAAATTGCCCAATAAGAATTCTCCCTGTAATCAATAGAGCCATCAATGTATAACCTCTCTCCTTTCAAAGCATATTTTCGAGCTAAAGTATCAAAGGACGTTTTTCGGGAAAATTATCTGTTATTTTCCATCCTAACCCGATATAGCTAAAGCTATTAAATTATTCTTTAACCCCGAGTAGTTTCTTGATTTTTTTGACTGTGTCCATAGCATCTGCGCCGTATGCGTCTGCACCTATTTTCTTAGCCCACTCTTCTGTTACGGGCGCTCCTCCAACAATTACTTTAACGGTATCTCTGAGCCCTGCTTCCTCTAGCTTCTTAATCACTTTTTCTTGGTTTAACATCGTCGTGGTCATAAGTGCCGATAAACCTACGACATCTGGTTTTAATTCCTTAACCTTTTCAACTAACTTGTCTGTTGGCACATCCACACCTATGTCTATTACTTCAAATCCATTTGCCATCAGAACTGCGCCGACTAGGCTTTTGCCAATGTCGTGGATGTCTCCTTCAACGGTTGCCAGCAATACTTTGCCGTAGCTTTTGATGGTTTCTTTTCTTTCTTTGATTTTCGGTTCAAGTATGCTTAGTGCAGCTTTTCCAGCTTCTCCAACCATGATAAGCTCTGGTAAAAAGATTTTTCCCTCGCTAAACATTTTACCTACTTCTTTAAGAGCTTGCGTTACACCCTTTTCCATTATTTCTAAGGGAGGAACACCAGCGTTTAAAGCTTCCTTTACAGCTTCAGTTGTTTTTTCAGGGTCATACTCAAGTATGGCATCTACCACCTTTTTTATTAATTCTTCTGGTGTTTTACTCAAAATGAACCCTTCTGCATTGCTTTAAAAGTTAAACTTTTAAAGCAATATATGAGTGTACTGTTTTACATTATTAAAATTTTAGATAATGTAGCTGGTAAAGGATATTATCAAAAATTATATTAAAACTATGGTTGGTTAGATAAATTACGTTATGTTGAAAATTGATAAAATAATTTTGTAACGTTCTTATAGGAAGAAAGGAGAAAGAATAATGAAATTTGATAAGACGCAGGAAATATTTACCATCTACAATGTTAAAGTTGGCGGACAGCCCGGAGAACTTCCAACAGTACTCATAGGCACCATATTTTATGAAGGACATAAAATTGTAAAAGACCCGATGAAAGGTGACTTTGACAGAGAAAAAGCTGAAACATTACTTAAAAAGCAGGAAGAGCTCTCTGAAATTACAGGGAATCCCTACATGACAGACATTGTTGGATTATCTGAAGAGGCAATTATCAAGTACATAGATTTTGTCGCCGATGTCACCGATGCACCCTTTCTCATCGACAGCGCAGCTATGCAGGTAAAAATTTCAGCTGTAAAGTACGTAGCAGAGGTTGGGCTACTGGAAAGAGCAGTTTATAACTCAATATCAGCCCACGTAAAAGAGGAGGAGTTAGCAGCTATAAAAGAAAATAAACTAGAGGCGGCAATAATATTGGCTCACAATCCTAGAAATGTGTGGCCTGAGGGGCGAATAAAACTTTTAAAAGGTGACGGTGAGGCAAGAGGCCTTTTAGATTTGGCAATGAAAGCAAATATTAAGAAACTGTTGATAGATGTAAGTGTTTTGGATGTACCAAGCATTGGACTTGCTGTGGAAGCCATTAAATTAGTTAAAAGTGAATTTGGTTACCCGTCTGGAGCTGCTCCGCTTAACGCTGTTCTAGAATGGAAAAAAGTGAAAAATTATGGCAAAATTGCGAAAAATGCTTGCGCCGCTGGATCGTTGATTACAGCACAAATGGAAGGTGCCGATTTTCTCTTTTATGGTCCTATCAAATACGCCGAAGTGGCATTTCCAGCATGTGCAATGACTGACGCTATAATAGCATATAGAGCCATAAGGTATGGAATTAGACCAAAAGTGAAAAAACATCCATTATACAGAATATTTTAACCATTACCTAGTTTTTCTATTTTATCATCATAGGACTCCAACTTTACGCACAATAATAAAAATTGAAAAACGTATTTGATTATGGTAGTTTTGTTGCACCATGTTTTTTCAGGATTTCTAAGGCGATATTGTCTAGTTCTTTTCCTACATCTGGTGGTAATGGCTCTGGTTCATGTTCTTTTAGTACTTCGTCTACTCTTTCTTTAGCTCTTTTTACTATGTCTTTTGCTCCCTTTTCAAGCCAATCTCTCTCGCTACGCGTGTCTATGACGTAAGACGGCATGTATTCCTCTATTCTAAACCACTTATTAGTGTGTTTCTGAGCTAGGAAATGTCCCTTTGGACCTACACGTTTTATAACGTCTAAGGCCAAAGTTTCTTCGTTTACTTGAATTCCCCTAAGGAAACGCAAGGCATATCCACATATTTCATTGTCTATTACAAGTTTCTCGAAGCTTTGACAATTCTCGAAACTTAACATTCCTGGTCCTGCAATGTTATTGATTCCTGCAAGTGATCCGAGTATAAGTCCTATCGAAGCTTCTAAACCTGCCTGTGCATCAATGGTTTTTGCATCACTAAGGCCAAGGTAGCCGTATGTTGGTAGATCGTAGTATTTACCCATTTGTGCGTAGGCGCAACATATCATTATAGCTTCTATTGCTGCTAGTCTTCCTGTTCCTGTTCTCATATCTAATACGCAGGGAGATCCACCGTATATTACGGGTGTGCCTGGTTTTATCATTTGGGTTAAAACTATTCCTGATAATACTTCGGCGTTGAGCTGTACGAGCGTTCCTGCAAGTGTTGCTGGGGCTGTTCCACCTACTTGTGGAGCTGTTATAACTTCCACTGGTATTCCGTAGTTCACACAGTCTATTAGGTTTTGTACAGTTATTTCACTCCATTCAAGCGGTGACGACACGCAGGCGTCAAAAATTGCTAACGGCCGTTTTCTTAGCTCTTTTTCTCCTCCAAGAACTGTTTCAAGCATCTTCTTCATGTCGTGGACTCCTTCTATGGTGAAGGCCCCGGTGATGATTGGTTTTGTGGAGTTTTTTAGCACTATGTATAGTCTGTATCTATCTGCAACTATTTCTGGTACGTCTGAAACAACCATTGCTGTGCTTTGTGCATGAATATTTTCCATCGCATCTACGAGTCTTACAAATTGTCTGAAGTCTTCTGAAAGAGGTCTTCTCATTTCTCCAGTTTCCCTATCAAGTACGTAAAGAGCTGCGGAACCTGGATTGTAGTGTACTTTGTTTTTGGTTAATAGCATGCTGAGTTTTCCGTCTCTACTGTACATTTTTACTACGGATGGGACTCTTTTCAAAGCTTCTTTTACTAGGTGTTCTGGTATGTAGACTATTTTCTTATCTTTGTCTACGTCAGCACCCATCTCGATAAAAATTTTAAATGCGTTTTCGCTGTTCACCATAATCCCTGTTTCCTCTAAAACTCTAAGAGAGGCTACATGTATTTCCTCTATTTTTTCTTTAGAAAGTATCTCTAGTAGAGGTCTATCACCTATAGGGGAAGTCAAGCAATTGCACAACCTTCATTCCTCGCAATACTGTATCTATAATACTTTACCTAAGTTATAATCTCATGTAAATAGTTTGTGGCTGTGTGTAGCGATTTCACGGCACTAATATTTTCAGCCACGAATTATACACGTAACAAAAGGATTCACATAATGTATAAAATAAATTGCCGTTAACGGATCGTATTTACTCATTAAAACAATAAAACCCGCGAAATTACAGAGGTAAGTGATTTTCTTAAGGAAGAGACGGATAGTCAAAATAGAAATAAGGAATTAAGATATTGATATTAAAGCGGCTATTAACTAACTTTTTCTTCAATTTCTGTTATTTTTATGTTTCTTTTTTCAAGTTCTTCTATGATCTGTTTGTAGATTCTTTCGTTCATACCTAGTTTTTCCGGTGGAATAACCCCTTTGTCTTCTATTACACCTTTCACTATTAGCTGTGCGACTACAGAAGCCGTGTACCCTGTTGTTCTTGCCATAGCTGTTGTTTTACTGGCATCATCGTAGTAGTCTAAGAGGTAGTAAACGTACTTAACTTTTGATTCACTTTTTATTCCGGTTACTTCAACTTTCATCGCCATTAGGTCTTTTACTTTCGGTTTCCTTAATTTTCTATCTAATAGTTTAATTGTAACTTTCTTAGGTACTATTTTGACATTTTCAACGTCAATCGGTTCTTCATCAAAGAAGCCCAAGTCTCTTAGTAGTTTGATTTTCTCTACGTGCCCAGGGTATCGGAAAGTCTTTTCCCACATGCTTTTAACTCCCTTTATTGTTTCAAGTAATGTCCTGAGTCCGTCAGTGTAAAATGCTTCAAGTTTACCTAGTTTCGGGAATTCTATGATTTCTAAACCACTTAGTGCCTCTTTTTTAACTAGTTTGCCATCTTCAACGATCCTCGCTGGTCTCATGTACTCGTCTATGAGTCCTTCTACTGACCATGTTATTGTATATCCCAGCGGCGGAACTGGTGTTATTGGGAGGCCCCCACACACTATGTGAATACCTTCAACTTGGTCAAGTCTACTGGCGCCTCTTCCAGCAAGTAAATTGCTTAATCCAGGTGCTACCCCACAATCAGGAACAATAGTTATACCCGCTTTAATTGCTGCCTCGTTTAATGTAAGTGGATTCTCCGGCATATAGGATATATCTACCATGCTTACCTTTGCATCTACACATGCTTTTGCTGAAATATATCCGAGAGAGCCTGGCAGTGCCCCTACTACCAGATCATGCTTCTTGATTATGTTAACAAGTTCATCGTATTTTGAGGCGTCTGCCTGTGTCCATGAAACATTCTCTTTACCTATTTCTTCAGCTACTTTTCTAGCCACATCTGGATTTCTATCTGCAGCTACGATCTGGTTCGAAGGCAAGTATTTTGCTAAGTCTTTTACTATAGCCGAACCTACATTTCCGCAACCTAGCACTAGTATTTTCAAGCCAACCACTGAAGGAGGAATTAAATCACCCAGGCTATAAACTTTTTTATACGGTAGCAAAGATAGGAACAAAATAAAAGTGAAATTAAAACATAGTTTACATGTGATTACTATTTAAGCATCAAGTAACATTTTGTGTTACAAATGAAAAACATGCTACAAAAACTTAATATTTCAATCATCATTTGCAATCATTATAGATTGGTTAGGTAAAATCGGTGGAATAAAGTTTGCACGGCATTATTTATAGTTTGGTTTTATTGGTCCTAAGAAGTTTTCATGCAGGACGGTGCTCTCTCCTTGGTAAGGTTTCACACGGCTGATAAAAACGAGTTAAAGGACATTTTGATTTTCGCCAAGAGATATAGACCGGATATAACTTTGTCTTGGCTTTCAAAATGGATAGATAAAATTGTTGTCGCTAAGGAAAACGGAAAAACAGTGGGCGCCGCTCTTTGCAGTTTTGGGGATGAAACTTTTATCCATTTCGTAACTGCTAATACTTGGGAAAACTTAGTTGAACTGGTAAGATTTCTGTTAGATACTGCCTTCAAAACTGGTTCAACTAAGATCAGAACTTTTATACCTGCTAATCGGATTGATTTACAGATTTCTCTCACTAAACTTGGGTTCGAGTTTGAAGGTAGATTAAGAAAATCGATGCTTGATGCTGATGGCAGGCTTATCGATGTTATTTCCATGTGTAAGTGGTCTCCAACTATACCTGAAATACCTATTCATACAACTGAGCCACTGGAGTTTTATATAAGACCTTATAAAAGTGAAGATTACGTTAAAATTTTAAAATTATCAAGAGACGCTTTCCCTGGTGAAGATCCGTTTGAAGATGCTGAGCTTATTGAAGAGATTTCGAAGAAAGACCCTGAGCTGAATCTAATAGCGTTAGATAGCAATAGTAATATTGTTGGTGGAATTTTTGCATGGGAGTGGAGTCCTAGAAATGCTTGGATATATCTTTTAGCGGTACTTCACTCTGCTCAAGGCCACCACATAGGTACATCCCTCCTGAAAAAGTTGGAGGAAAACGCTAAACGCAAAGGTGTTGTTTGTCTTCAAGTTGATACCGATGCTGACAATTTTCCTGCCATTCTGTTTTACCTTAAGAATGGGTTTGAATTTGAATTTAGGGAAGTAGCTGTACCTAAGCGAAAGGGAAGAAATATAGATGATGTGATCTTTTCTAAGTCGATTTGAACTCTATTACACTTTTTCTCTCAATTTTTGTAGGGTAATATAAATGTGTAAAATTATTTAACCAAAAACTTTAAAATTAATGACTGTTTTTCTACGAAGTAAAACTTCAGGAGGTGTAGAAAATGGGAGGTGAATCTGTTTACAAGGAGAGTGAGTGTGAAACGAGAGGTGGAGGTGAAATCTTTCTCGTATGATGTAGGAGAATATTCTGAAAAGGATTCGAGATTTTTAAAGAATATACTTGTAAATGAGATTTTTAGTTTTCTAGTAGAGAAGATACGGAGATTAGAAGTATCGATTTATACTTTTGCCATGGCCAAGTTGAATGAAAGACAGAAACTACTTTTGAAAGAGTTGGCGCAAATTTTAGATCGTAACAGCGAGTTAACAATGACCTCGGCAGGTCGAATTCTTTCTTTAAAACTAAAGTTGCCAGAGTCCACTGTAAAATGGAATCTACGAGAACTTAGAAACATGGGATTGATTATAGCGGGAGACGTAAATAGTAAGGGTACCTTGGTGCGTTTAACAGAAGTTGGACAAATTATTGCGAGAAAATTGCTAAATAAATGGTGATGGAGGTAAAGATTACAGTTGTAGTCAGGCAATAAACTTGATTGAAGGAGATGACGGACATGGCAGCTGAAACAGAAACAGAGGGATACATATTGATAGTAACTACAATTGGAACGGAACATAAAGCTGCAGAGAGATTAAAGAGAATACCGGGGTGTCGATGAAGTGAGAATTATCTACGGATCCTGGGATCTCATAGTGAAAGTTAAGGTAAGCGATTTTAGAGAGATTAGCAATCTAATAAGCAAAATAAGAAGCATACCAGAAATCGAATATACAGAAACCCTAGTATGTACCTAACAATTCTTCACTAAATTTTCTTTATTCACAATTTTTGCGACATTGTCGTATCATTGATTTCCCGTAAAAACGTCCTTTAATTAAGGTTTTACTGTTTTAAGTCGTTAATTTGTATTAATTGTCTAGAATTGATAGCATGATTCCCGAAGAAATTGGTTACTACTATAAGTTTTTATTGATGTTTTTACCTATACATTTACGCTACTACAAATATATGACTTAGTTTAGGTTAAATTCAATTATGTTTAGTTCTGCCAGTTTGCAGGTGATGAACTTGATGGGACAAGACGATAGAAGTTGGCTACTAGGTTTTTCCAAGGAGAAATTAGTAGATTTACTTTTTTTGCAGATTAGAAATATTTGGAGAGTTGACGGCCTATATTTTTTGGGTATAGAAGAGAAATTTGGCACCGAATCAGCTACCACCATTGATAGAAACTGTTGGAGTATTTTAGCGAAATTAGAAGCTAGAGCGTTAAAAGAACTTCTAGAACTGAAAAGCAATGACATAGAAGCGTTTGTAACAGCGTTAAGGGCTACAAGTTGGGCGCTATATCAGGAGGGAAAGGAATGGGAGGTTGAAGCTGACAGAGCAATATTAAGAATTACCAGTTGCCGTACTCAAAAGGCGAGAATAAGAAAAGGTCTTGGAGAGTTCCCCTGCAAACAGGTTAGGTGGACGTATTTGAAAGAATTTGCAAAGGAGTTCAATCCAGAAATAGAGGTAAATTGCATCGTGTGTCCTCCAGATAAACACGACGAAAACCTATGGTGTGAGTGGGAATTCGTATTGAAATCAAAATAAGACTAATTAAATACCACAAGCAATGCTTCGCTAAATGTTCAAAATAATAAGTGTCCATTTTGATGCCGTAGTATGAATTGAAATATTTATCGAAGTGAAGTTTAAGCAACAACAAATCTTTAAATGTAACATACAACATATCTAAATTCGTTAAAACTACTATCTTGATTTATATATGAAACGGGAGTACATGGCGTTCTAATCTCCTATCAAGACGACAGTTTGACTATCTTGATTGAGTAGTTGTTGCGATAAGTAAGTGTTAGGTGTATGGAGATGAAGGGGTGGACTGGTAGAATACTCAGAGTAAATCTTTCCGAAAATAAAGTCACAGCACAAGAATACGATGAAAAACTTGCTTTAGACTTTGTTGGCGGAAGAGGTTTTGCCATAAAAATTCTATGGAACGAATTGGAACCAGGTGTTGATCCACTATCTCCTAAAAACAAGCTTGTGGTAGCAGCAGGTCCACTAACCGGCTTACCCCTCCCCAGTAGCGGAAAACTTGTAGTTGCTGCAAAAAGCCCGTTAACTGGAGGCTACGGTGATGGAAATCTCGGTTCTAGAGCTGCCAACCATTTAAGAAAAGCTGGCTATGACGCCATTGTGGTTGATGGAGCTGCTGAAAAACCTGTCTACCTTTACGTGGAAGATGATAAAACCGAGATTCTGCCTGCAGATGATTTATGGGGCCTCGGAACATTTGATGTACAAAAGAAGCTAGAGGAAAAACACGGCAAAAATGTAGGTATCTTATGTATAGGGCAAGCCGGGGAAAATTTAGTTCGATACGCTGTTGTTAGATCCATGGAAGGCAGAGCTGGAGGTAGACCAGGTATTGGCGCTGTAATGGGTTCTAAAAAGCTTAAAGCTATCGTAGTTAAAGGTACTAAGGAAATACCTTTAGCAGATCCTGATAAGCTTAGAGAACTTGGACGTGAAGCTTACGATGATATTAAGAAGAAGCCTAACTACGATTTCTGGATAAGGCAAGGAACTATGGCTGTTCATGTTTGGTGTCAAGAAAACAGTGTATTACCAACGTACAACTTTAGAGAAGGCGTTTTCGAATATGCGGACCAGATAAATGGAGATGTTATGGAAAAACTAAAGGTTGCAAGATATGGGTGTCCTAACTGTAACATGCAGTGTGGAAATATGAACCCGGACACCGAAGGTAGACAGGCTGAAATGGACTACGAAAACGTTGGACTTCTAGGATCAAACATTGGGATGAAAGATTTAAAGCAAATAGCAACTTTGATTTGGATGGCTGACGACTACGGAATAGACACGATATCGCTGGGAAGCGTAATAGGATTCACTATGGAAGCTTCAGAAAAGGGACTGATAGATGAGAAAGTTGAGTGGGGAGATTTTGAAAAAACAAAGGAATTAATTAATAAAATTGCTTTTAGAGAGGGAATTGGAGACTTGCTGGCTGAGGGAGTTAAAAGGATTTCAGAGAAGATTGGTGGAGACTCTAAGAACTGGGCTATGCATGTGAAAGGTCTTGAAATCTCCGCCTATGATTGCCATTACTGTCCAGGTATGGCTTTGTCCTTTGGCACCTCTCCTATAGGTGCACATCACAAGGATGCATGGGTTATTTCATGGGAGATAAAGGTTGGAAGAGAAGCATACAGTAAGGAGAAGGTCGATAAGGTGATTGAGTTCCAGAGAATTAGAGGAGGAATGTTTGAAAGCTTAGTTACATGTAGGCTTCCATGGATAGAACTTGGCTTCGAATTAGAATGGTATTCAAGGTTCCTTAAAGCAGCTACAGGAATAACCCTTACATTAAACGACTTGTACACTGTTGGCGATAGAATATACGCACTTATCAGAGCCTTCTGGATTAGAGAGTATGGTGGAAAATGGGATAGAACCATGGACACTCCACCAGCAAGATGGTTCAAGGAGCCTTTAACCAAAGGACCTCTAAAGGGTAAACATTTAGATTTCGACAAGTATCAGCAACTCTTATCTTGGTACTATGAAGCTAGGGGATGGGATGAAAGAGGAATACCACGCAAGGAAACTCTTGAAAAACTAGGCTTAGATTACGTGGTTACTGAATTGGAAAAATATGTTCAATTGAAATAGAATAAATTAAGGAAAGAATAAATAAATTAAATACTATTTCCTATTTTTTAATGGTATCTCCTGTACTTATTTCAACTAAATTCATCTTACTGCTTCTAAAATGCTTTTACCCGTAACTAGTAGGCGATTGAAGCTGGTATGAGTAATCTATATATTTTAGCTATTATCGTTTAAGTGCTGTATACACTAATCGCCACTTCGAGCAAATGTGAAACGTATTATTATCAGCATTAATCGTAGGTGGATATTCATGGTAAAAATTAAATTAATAGGGTGGATCGCAGATTTAGCTAAATTTAAGGAAAAAGAGGTAAAAATTAATTCATTTACCAGAGTGAAGGATCCTTTAAACATTGAGAAAATAGATGAAATAGACGAGGAAAGAATAATAGTGTTAATAAATGGTAAATCTGCAACGCTGGAGACTGAGGTAAAGGATAGCGACCAAATAGTAGTTATGCCAGTTATAGGCGGGGGGTAAACAGCTTTATTTTAACGTAGGTCGTGTTTTTCTATTTAAAGGATATCTGCCAACATTAGATGTAATATTTTTGGAATAAAGTACAGTAGGGTTTTGGATTTATATTTTTTGAAGTTTTTTGTTTCGTTAATTCTAATATAAAGAGGTGGGTGAATTCGTATCCATTTAATTATTCTTTTAAGTCTTGATTTTGGTCTTTTAATACTCATATCTCCCAATATTTCTGGTTTTCTTTCTTCTCCCCTATTTATTATGTCTAAAATCTCTCCTGAAGCCTTTTTGACTTCTACACCTATTTTTATCAGCGCATCCACTAGTTCATTAGCTTCTACTTCATTCCTCACGGATGTTATATCTGCTCTAAGTTCAATAGATTTAACAACAATCCACAAAAATAAGATCCACAAAAATAGTGTTACATCCATAACTTTGGTATTTGGGAAAATAAGCACAAGTAACATCAATAATATGTTGAAGGTTAGGGATAAGAGAAATAGTTTTAAAATATCTTTATTGATGATGTGGGCTTTTTCGTGTCTTAATATGGCGTTTTGCACATTTATTGAATGTTTAAAGAAGTTTGGGCTCACTATTATCTTAGATTTTTGGGGTGTTAAGCCGGTTGCCATTGCATTTGTTAATGACATATAAGGAGCAACTTCAATTGGGAATGAAACATCATATTTAAAACTTGTCGGAATTCGTTTTTTCGAGAGAAAAACTTCCAGCGGCACGGTTCTTAACATCGAAGAGACTATTTTTTCTGAATGAAAATAAATTAAAAATTCGAATATTGAGACGATTGCCATAATTGATATCACTATAATTTCTAGGGGAAAACCGGAAAACAATAAAAGGAAATAAATAGGTAAAATCAAGAGAAAATAGCCTACTGGCATTTTTATGAAAAGAAAATAAAATAACGCTCTTTTCGATGCGCTATATTCTTCATATTCTGTAATGACTGGATATTGTTGCTTTTCTTTACCTTTATAGTTTCTGATAGCCTCTTTCAGATCCTTTACAAATCCATCTGGATCAACAGGCGTAAGGTAAATATCTATATGTTCTGTTTCTATTAATACATATTTTTCTGTCTTACCTCCTGTGATATCGATAAAAATTGAACCCGCCATAATTTTTCCGACTGACGGCCCTTCTCTGTTAATACATACATTTTTTATTAGATCAAATTTTACTTTAGAAATCACTTTTCTGCCTTTTCTTGCTTCTATCCTGTCATCAAAGATTATACATTCCGTTGGGACAAGAAACCTCCAGCCCTTATAGAATAAAATGGACACTACAAAAGCTAAAGAAACTAGAGAAACGATGAAAAGTGGATCGTAGATATATCCATGTATTATAGCGTCCCTTACAATGAAAAACGAAATAGGAATAGGAACAATAGCACCTATGAAAATTACAAGTCTACTTAACTTTTTCTGAAAAGTTACAATACACTTATAGCTTTTCATGCACTCACCTAAAAGTACCTCTAAGATTTTACTGTCTTTCCGATTCTAAATGTTTTTCTATAAAAACGTGAGAAAGAAGCATAGGAACAATAGACGTTTATTGTGCCTCTCATTTTAAGTAACTGTTTTATCTGCGTGTACCGTTAGTATTTCGCCGAAGTAGAGCGTATGATAGTCTCCCGCCGAATAGAATGACGAAACGACTTCTTTCGGTACTTTAGAGGAATCTAGATCCGTTTTGTATATTACTTTGCATTCATAGTTAATTGGACACTGTTCAATTATCGGGGACTTTACATATTTGCTGGGGACTGCTTTGAGGTTTTTCTCCTTAAATTTATCGTGATCTCTACCGGAAACGGTGCCGCAATATTCTACTATGTCGCTCATGTCCTCGGTAGGAACGTTAACTGTAAAGTCTCCTGTTTCCTCAATCAATTTGTACGTATATCTTGAAGGTCTTACTGCCACAACAAACACTAGCTTATACCAGATAACCCCCATTTAACGTATTCCGCAATTAACCTTGCCTTCAAGGAAATTTAAGCTAGATGTCACACTGAGAGATTTACAGTAGATCTTTGCATTCCATAGTAATGATTGTTATAATTAATGGGGGTCATAACAAATCCTACTACGACTTCCCGGCGACTCTAGGAGATACTGGTCAACTTTTTTTACCGTTTACTTAATATTTAACAGTTTTTCCCAAGAAATACTTAAAAGGGTGAAATGTAAATGTTAAAACTAACCGTTTACAAATTCCCTTTGAAACGGTTTCAAGAGATTACATTTCTTTCGTAAAAGGTGATTATTCTTGAAGATGGTGTTACTTCACAGTGATTGGATAGAGTTTAAGCCTCGAGAAAAAGCTGTTAAAACTGCGGAAGAAACATCGAAGAAAGAGGTAAGAGTGGAAGAAGCCCTTGTTACAATGGTTACCGTCGAAAAGGAAGATAATATTGAGGTTGTAGAGAAAGCAGCAAGAGACATATTGGACGTTTTTAGACGTGTTAAAGCGGAGAGGATCGTTTTATATCCTTGGGCGCATTTAAGTAGTAACTTAGCTTCGCCGATTAATGCTCTTGAAATTCTGAAAAAATTAGAATTAAAACTTACAGAGGAAGGTATAGAGGTAGTAAGAGCCCCCTTTGGATGGTATAAAGCATTCAAGATTTCTGTAAAAGGTCATCCATTATCAGAGCTTTCTAGGGAAATCAAACCAGGAGAGGAAAAGAAGAAAGAAGAAAGAAAAGGTGTGGAGAAAAAGTACGTTATTTTAACTCCTGACGGTATGGAAATCAATGTAGAGTCTGCTGATCTTAATGAATTTAATAGAGATTTCCAAATTATGGTGAGAAAAGAAGCATTAGGAGAAGCACTTCCAGGTGGGGAATCTAAAGTTATAAGGTATTTGAGGAGATTTGGCTTTGAGTGGGAACCATATTCCGATTATGGCCATATGAGAATGGAGCCTTACGGGGCTTTAATTTTTGATCTTGTAGCTGACTATTCCAGAACTGTTACTAGAAAGCTAGGAATACCTATTTTTGAAGTTAAAGGTACCGCATTTTTCAATCTTCATGAGAAACCGGTTAAAGAGCATGCTGAAC